>Ga0081455_10000636_pt1 | contig 45482 bp, 41 predicted proteins | sample TabmetS3T2R1_FD_70207 | JGI IMG/M metagenome (GOLD analysis project Ga0081455, IMG submission 70207) | Tabebuia heterophylla rhizosphere microbial communities from the University of Puerto Rico - S3T2R1 | ecosystem: Host-associated > Plants > Roots > Rhizosphere ...
CGCGTCTCGCGCGCTCATGAGGCGCGCGAGGACGCGCGCGGTCCGGAAGAATATGAGCGGACCTGGAGGTCCGCGCTCCGCAAGAGCGTGCGTTCTAGTCATTGGACGCCGCCGCGTTGACCTGCACGGTCGTGCGGTTCTTGGTGTGGATGTTCTGAGGGATCGGCACGCCGAGGTTCTCGCGGAAGGTCCTGCCCTCGTACTGGGTGCGGAAGATGCCGCGGCGCTGCAGCTCGGGGATGACCATGGTCACCCATTCCTCGAGCGGCTTGGGATAGTGCGGGAACAGGAGATTGAACCCGTCGCAGGCGCCGGCCTCGAGCCAGGCCTGCATGTCGTCGGCCAGCGACTGTGGGGTGCCGTAGAGGACGCGATGCGCCTGGCTCATCGCCAGCACCCGGCCGATCTCGCGGATCGTCATGCCGCGCTTGCCCATGGCGATGATCATCTCCTGGCGCGCGCGGGCGGCGTTGCTGGGCTTGAGCTCGGGCAGCGGCCCGTCGGGATCGCACTTGAAGATGTCGACGCCGCCGGCCAGGCGCGCCACGCCGGCGATACCGACGCCGTCATCGACCAGCGAGCGCAGCTCCTCGTACTTCTCTTTCGCCTCCGATTCGGTGCGACCGACGATCGGCATGATGCCAGGGAAGATGCGGATGTGCTCGGGCTCGCGTCCGTACTTGCTCATGCGCGAGCGCATGTCGTTGCAGAAGTCCTGGCCTTCCTTGATGGTGATCTGCGCGGTGAACACCATGTCGGCGGTGCGGGCGGCGAGCTCCATGCCGACATCCGAGGAGCCCGCCTGCGCCACGACCGGGCGACCCTGCGGCGAGCGGGCGACATTCAGAGGACCGCGCACCGTGAAGTGCTTTCCGCGGTGGCGAAGGATGTGCATCTTGTCGAAGTCGAACCAGACGCCGCTTTCCTTGTCGCGCAGGAAGGCGTCGTCGTCCCAGCTGTCCCACAGGCCGATCACGACGTCGTGGAACTCCGCGGCGCGGTCGTAGCGCACGCCATGCTCGAAATGCGCGTCGCGGCCGAAGTTCACCGCCTCATCCTCGGCCTGCGAGGTGACGAGGTTCCAGCCGGCGCGCCCGCCGCTGATGTGATCGATGGTGAGAAAGCGTCGCGCGACGTTGTAGGGCTCGTTGTAGGAGGTGGTGCAGGTCGAGACGAGGCCGATGCGGCTGGTGATCGCGCCGAGCGCGGCGATCGCGCTCATCGGCTCGATATGCGCCTGCCGGCCGTTCTTCACCCGGAACGGCTTGGCGCCGTAGACGGCCGTGCTGCCGGGAATGGCGACGCTGTCCTGGAAGAACATGCAATCGAGCTTGCCGCGCTCGGCCATGCGCGCCATGTCGGCGAGGTATCGGAAGTCGAGATCGGTTTCGCAGATCGCATCGGGATGCCGCCATCCGGTCGGATGGCAACCTGGCACGCTGAAGAAGGCGCCGAAGCGCAACTGGCGCTGGCCTTTGGACATGACTCACCGTCTCGCAAATCGTCCGGAAGGAGGCACTTGGCGTGCCACGTTAGCCTGTTCAGCCCGCGTAGGCGATGGCCTGCTGGGTGGCGACGAATTTCTCGCGCAGATGGCCGCCCGAGGTCGTCGTCGGGTATTTCGGCGGATGGGCGGCATCCGTGCAGCTCGGCAGGCAGGACACAACCGCGTCGTAGTTTGGGTTCTGGAAGAAGACGATGGACTGGCGGCGGCTGAGCGCTGCCAGATCCAGCGGCGGATTGACGACGCGATGCAAGGTCGAGACCCAGCGGTCGTTGGTCCAGCGCGCCAGCATGTCGCCGATATTGACCACAAAGGAGCCGGGGCGATGCGGCACGTCGAGCCAGTCGCCGTCCTTGCCCAGCACCTGCAGGCCACCCGGCGCGTCCTCGGTCTTGAGGATGGTGAGGCTGCCATAGTCGCTGTGGGCGCTGGCGCGCAGCTGGCCGGGCTCCGGCGGCACGTCCGGCGCCGGATAGTTGCGCACGCGCAGGCGGCTGATGCTGCGATCGACGCTGGAGTCGAAGTAGGGCTCTGGCAGGTCGAGGGCGAGCGCGAACAGGCGCATGAGGTCGATCGCGAGCGAATCCATGACGCGGTAGTAGCGTTCGTAGACGTCCTGCAGGCCGGCCGGGCGTTCCGGCCAGAGGTTGGCCGCGAAATGTTTCCCCGCCGCCGACGCCGTGTAGTAGGGCGTGTCCAGGACATCGACCGGGCCGATCATCAGGCTCTCGTTCAGGTCGCCGGCGGCCGCGTTGCCGCCGCGGCTGCGCGACAGGACCTCGGCCTTGAAGGGCTGGTAGCCGCGCAGGATGTCGGGCGCCGGCCGGGCGATGCGCATCTTCTCCGGGAGCGGCAGGTCGAAGAACGTCCGGCTGACGCTTTCGACCTCGGCAACCAGATCGGGATCGATCCCGTGGCCTCCGATCACCATGAAGCCGATCTCGCGGCAGATGCGGTCCACTTCCGCCGCCAGGGCGCGGCGGTTGGCTTTGTCGTCGCTCCAGTACGGCGAGATGTCGAGGATGGGGACCGCTTCCAAGGCCATCGCGAGCTCCCTCTGAAACCAGCGCCAAGGTGCAGCAAGCGACATGCCAAGGCACGCTGTTTGCTCTGTGGCCCTGTGGGAGGCAGCCATGACCGAAGCCGATTTGATGCGCTACACGATCGAGCTCAGCATCCGCAAGATGCAGGAGATCGGCGCCGCGCCGTTTGCCGCCATCATCGTCAGGGACGGCGAGATCGTGGGCGAAGGCTGCAACACGGTGCTGCTGGATCACGATCCGACCTTGCACGGCGAGGTCGCTGCGATCCGCGACGCCTGCCGGCGGCTTGGCACCTTCGACCTGTCGGGCTGCGACATTTACACAAGCTGCGAGCCTTGCGAGATGTGCGCCGCCGCCATCTGGTGGGCGCGGCTCGACCGCGTCTTCTACGCCAATGCGCTGGCCGACACCGCGCACCTCATCCCGCTCGAGGGTCTCACGCAGGACGTCACCAGCCCCATCGGCAAGCGGTCGGTGCCGGCCCAGCAGCTGCTTGCGGCCGAGGCTTACGCCGTCATCGAGCAATGGGTGACGAGCGGCCAGGCGGCGGCGCTGATGACCCGGCCCCGTTGAACGGAGAACCGCATGTCGACCCTGATCCGCCAAGCCAGCATCATCGCCATGGACGAGACCCATGGCAGCACGCCGTTCACCGGCGACATCCTGATCGAAGGCGATCGCATCAAGGCGATCGGGACCGATCTCGGCCCTCAGACGGTCGACACGGTGATCGACGGCGGCGATCGGCTGGTCATGCCGGGCCTAGTAAACGGGCACCTGCACTCGGGCGAGGCATTGTTCAAAGGTCGTTACGACAACATGCCGCTCGAGCTGTGGATGCTCTATTGCTACCCCATCCTGGGCGGCCAGCCGCCGAGCGACCGGCTGATTTACTTGCGGTCGATGGTGGTGGCGATGGAGTCGCTCAAGAACGGCGTCACCACCGTGGTCGATGATGTCTACGAGCTGGGCGGCCAGTCGATGGAGCAGCTCGGACAGGTGTTCCAGGCCTATGACGATATCGGCCTGCGCGCCAACGTCTCCGGCCACATCATGGACCGGCCCTTTCTCGATTCGATCCCGTTCGCGCACGAGATGCTGCCGGCCGACCTGCGCGCCAAGACAGGCGCGCTCGCCACACCGGCACTTGCCGATTATCTCGCCTTCTGTAAGGCAGCTGCCGCGACGTTCAACGACCGATCCGGCCGCCTGCGGTTCATGATCGCGCCGTCGGCGCCGCAGCGCTGCACCGAGCCGCTGATGCTGGCGGCCGACGAGCTGGCCCGCTCGATCGGCTCGCCCTTCCATACGCATATCCTGGAGACCAAGACCCAGTGCGTGACTGGTCCCGAGTTCCACGGCAAGAGCCTGATCCGCTACATGCACGATCTCGGCCTGCTGCGCGCCGGCACCACCATCGCACATTCGATCTGGGTGACCGACGAGGATATCGAGCTGATGGGCGACGTCGGCTGCTCGATCGTGCACAACGTGATCTCCAACCAGAAGCTCGGTGCGGGCATCGCGCCGATGCGGAAGCTGCTCGACGCCGGCGTCAATGTCGCGCTGGGATCGGACGGCATCTGCAGCAACGACACGCCGCGCATGTTCGATGTCATGCATGCCGCCGGCCTGCTGCATTCCATCAGCTCGCCCGACTACGACACCTGGGTCAGCGCGTCGGAGGTGCTGGAATGCGCCACGATCAAGGGCGCCAGGAGCGCGTTGCTGGGCGACCAGACCGGGTCGCTGGAAGCCGGCAAGAAGGCGGACCTGCTGATCCTCAACCTCAACACGGCAGCCTTCACGCCGCTGAACGACCTGCGCAACCACCTGGTCTATTGCGAGAACGGCAGCTCGATCGAAACGGTGATGGTGAACGGCGAGGTGGTCGTGAAGGACGGCGCGCTGGTGCGCGTCGACGAGGCCGACCTGTTGGGCGAGCTGCGCGAGGCGTGTGCGGCATACCAACCGAAGCACGCCGCCATCGAGGCGGAGAATGCGGTCTTCCATCCCTACTTCGCCGCCATCCACAAGCGCTGCACCAGCATGGATGTCGGCATCAACCGCTACGGCAGCGACATGCCGGCGTGGAAGGGTCACAACCGCCGCGTCAATTGACGGACTTGGATCTCGACAGGAAGAGCGGGAACAGCAGCAGCTCGACGCCGATCAGCGACAGCATCGAAAGCGCGAACACGATGCTGCCAATGGCGTTGAGCGACGGGTCGATCGAGCCCACGATATAGGCATAGACCGCGACCGGCAGCGTCTGCTCGAAGCCCGATACGAACCAGGCGATGATGAACTCGTCGAAGGAGAAAGTGAAAGCGAGCAGCCAGCCGCCGGCAATGCCCGGCAGGGCGAACGGCAGCACGACCTTGTAGAGGCTCTGCAGCTCGGTCGCGCCGAGATCCCAGGCCGCCTCCTCCAGCGCGCTCGGCATCTGGCCGAGCCGCAGCTGGATCACCGCCATGGCCGGCGCCAGGACCACGACCATGTGGGTCAGGATCACGCTCAGCAGCTGCCCCTGCAGGCCGATGCGCGACAGCAGGCCGAGGAACGCCACGCCCAGGATCAGCGGCGGGATCAGGATGGGCAGCACCAGCAGCACCGAGAAGGCGCCGCGGCCACGGAAACGGAATCGGTGAGCGGCATAGGCGGCCAGGAAGCCCAGGACGCAGGCCCCCGTCGCCGCGAGCGGCGAGACGATGAGGCTGTTGCCCAGGGCTTCCAAAAGCGCGCCGTCCTCGAGCAGCTTGCCGTACCACTGAAAGGTCCAGCCCTGCCCGGGGATGCTGGCGAACTGCCCCTTCTGGAAGGAGAACACGATCATGGTGGCGATCGGCAGCACCAGGAAGAGGTAGCCGACTGCCATGTAGGCGCGGCCAGCCACACGCCACGCCCATCCGTCCCTGTCAGCCTGCATCGATCTTGTTGCGCTCGGCGAGCGCTGTTCCGGCAGCCAGCATCAGGATCATGACCAGCACCAGGATCATGGCGAGCGCCGAGGTGCGCGGCAGGTTGGTCGAACTCGCATACTCCGTCATGATCATGTTGGAGAACAGCGGCACCGAGCCCAGGATCGAGGTCCCTGCGCCGCCCCCCAGCAGCGCGCCTGACAGCACGTCGCCGAAGCTCACGATGGCGGCAAAGCTGCCACTCACCACCAGGCCGGTCCGGCTCATCGGCAGGATGACGCGGCGGAACGCCTGCCAGCGCGTCGCGCCGAGATCGCGCGCCGCCTGGATCAGGTCGCGGTCGATGTTGGCAACGGTCACGTACAGCACCACGATCAGGATCGGCGACAGGTAATGGATCAGGCCGATGCGCGTCGCGATCTGGGTATAGATCAGGCTGAACTGCAGGTCCTCCAAACCCGCCCAGGCCAGCGCGGAATTGATGATGCCCTTCTTGGCCAGCAGCAGCTGCCAGGAGAACAGCCGCAGCACGTAGCTGCTCCAGAACGGCGCCACCGCCAGCAGGAGCAGCAGCCGATGACGCGTCGGCGGCGCGAGATAGACGATCGCCAGCACCATCGGGTAGCACAGCAGCACGGCGAAGAACGCCGTCGTGAGCGACACCCACAGCGACTGCGCGATGGCCAGCGCATAGTTCGACTGGGCGAACAGGTGCTGGGCGATGTCGAGGTAGTTTTCCAGCGAGAGGGCGGGAACGACCTGGAAGTCCTCGACCACGAAGAAGCCGAGCAGCACCAGGAAGGCCAGTGGCAGGACGAAGAAGGCCAAGGAATACGCAAGCGGCAAACCGATTGCGAAAGCCTTCAGCGGGCTGCTGCGGTCCGCGGTCGGCGCATCCATCGCAGTCGACGCCACGGTCAGGTTCCCAATGCCACGTAGGATCGCCGGCCCGGTATGTTCTCGACGCTGGGCACGATGTTCGGGCGCAAGATGACCGTGTCGGCGGGCGACCAGTAGAGCTGCATGGTGGTGTTGATGCCGGCGCGCTCGGCCTGTCCGAACGGTTCTTGCGCCACCATCTTGACCTCGACGCCGTGCGCCGTCTCGAGATGGTAGATGACCTGCGAGCCGGTGAACTCGCGGCCCGACAGCACGGCGCCGAGGCTGTTCTCCGCCGGCACGCCGCTCGGCCTGCTGCTCACCTTGTCGGCCTGCACCACCAGGGAAACCGTCGAGCCCCTGCCCGGCGGCCGGCCGTCGGTGGCGGCGCTGATGATGCCGTCGGCGCACTGGACCTTGACGAGCCCGGCCTGCACATCGACCACCTTGCCATCGAAGATGTTGTTGTTGCCCACGAACTCGGCCACGAAGTGAGTCCTGGGCCGCGTGTAGATCTCCTCCGGCGGGCCGACCTGCTCGATGCGGCCCTTGTTCATCACCACCACGCGATCGGCCATGGCGAAGGCCTCGCTCTGATTGTGCGTGACGTAGAGGAAGGAAAGACCAAGCCGCTGCTGCAAGCGCTTCATCTCGCTCTGCATGCGGATGCGCAGATGGGCGTCGAGCGCGCTGAGCGGCTCGTCGAGCAGCAGGATCTCAGGCTCGGTGACCAGCGCGCGCGCAATGGCGACGCGCTGCTTCTGGCCGCCCGAGAGCTGGCCGATGCGGCGATCGAGGAACGGACCGAGCTGCACCAGCTCGGCGATCTGCTCGACCTTGGCCCTGACCGCCGCCTTGTCGTGACGGCCGAGCGTCAGGCCAAAGGCGATGTTCCGGCGGACATCGAGATGCGGGAACAGCGCGAAGTTCTGCCACACCAGCCGGGTGCTGCGCTTGTGCACCGGCAGCGCCGAGATGTCGTGGCCGCGCAACAGCAGCTGGCCGCTCGACATCGATTCCAGACCGGCCACGATGCGCAGCAGCGTGGTCTTGCCGCAGCCGCTCGGCCCCATGATGGCGACGAACTCGCCGCGCTCGATGGACAGGTCGACGCGCTCGAGGGCGGTGAAATCGCCAAAGCTCTTGGCGATGCCGCGCAGCTCGAGATCGACTGCCGGCGGTGCGCCCCCGCCCGCTAGCATTCAGCCCTTGCTGGTCTTGAACTCGTTGTAGATCGCGATCCAGGCCTTGTCCGGCTGCTTGACGGGCAGGCCACGCGGCACGCTCTTGTCGATCAGGGTCTCGACCAGCATCTTTCCCGGATTCTTCGGATCGGGCACATAGCTCATCAGCTTGGTCTGCTCCTCGTTCCAGAACTTGGTGACCTTCATGTTGGGCGCCCGTGCCTTGAAGCCCTTGGTGTAGACCAGCTCCGACTGCACGCGCGCGCCGCTCATATACTCGACCCACTTCAGCGCCAGCTCCTTGTTCTTGCTGTCGGTGCAGAGCGCGGCGGCCTCGGTCCAGCGGATGCTGCCCTCGTCCGGCACGGTCGAGGCGAAGTTCTTGTGGCCGGCGCCGATCAGGGTGATCTCCATGTCGCCGGTCGGCGTCACCCAGGCATCCTCGTTGATCAGCGCATTGACCAGGCCCTGGTTCTGCTCGCTGAACACGCTGATCTGCGGCCGCAGCTTGAACAGCCAGTCCTTGACCTTGGCCAGGTCGGCGTCCGAGATATCGTAGGGCGCCTGGTTGTTGGGCATGACGGCGAGGCTGGCATTGCTCATGTTGGGCAGGTACCAGTCGAACATCGCCACCTTGCCCTTGTACTTGGGCAGGAACAGCGAGCCCCAGCTCTTGGCCTCGTCCTCGCTCATGTACTTGGTGTTGTAGGAGAGCCCATAGAAGCTGAAGCGCGTCGGCACGCCCCAGATCTTGCCCCCGGGTGCGCGCAGCAGGGGAAAGTCGCGGTACTTGGGATGGTAGTCGGCGAGATTGGAGAAGTCGGCCGGGGTCATCGGGTCGATCGCCTTCTGCGCCGTCAGCTTCTGTACGTACTCGGCATCGCTGATGATGGCGTCGAAGGTGCCCTTGGGCGACTGGGCGAAGAACTGCAGCATCTGCTCGCCACCGATATAGGTCTTGAACTCGACCTTGCAGTTGTTCTTCTGCTCGAACTCGTCGATGACCGGCTTCTCCTCGTAGCCGGGCCAGCACAGCACGCGCATGCGGCCGGCGGCGTGGGCCTCGCGACTGAAGATCGTGAGATTGCTCCAGGCCGCCCCGCCGACGACCGCGGCCCCTCCCAGGAACCGGCGCCGGGTTGCCTTCGAACCAAGCAGTTTTCTGCTTGCCATGGTCGCCTCCTTGATCGCTCGGACGGTGACAGGCGACGCAAATTCCGTGCCGCGGATGGCACGACATCAGTGGGCGTGGCCGTAGCGATGGATGTGATAGGGCGCGTTCGAAAGACCGATGCAAAAGCTGCCGACAATGCCCTCCAGCTGGGCGCCGAGCGCCTTGGCGCTTTCATTGAGCGTTGCCAGCCTGGCGCGCGCTGCCTCCGCGTCGCGGGCAAGCCTGGTCATGTCGCAGCCGACCTTGCCGCCGCGCTCGACGACGATGCGGCCGCCCACCATCACCGTGTCGACGCTGGTGCCGTCTTCGGTCAGCACGAGCTGATTGCTCGGATCGTTGATCGGGATCCAGTTCACCTTCTCGAGGTTGAGGAAGACGATGTCCGCCTTGTAGCTTGGCGCGATGCGGCCGATCTTGTCGAAGCCCAGCGCCCGCGCGCTGCCGACGGTGGCCGCGTGCAGGACCTCTTCCGAGCGGAGCCAGCGCGTGTAATCCGGGCCGCGCACGTTCGAGACCATGGAGGCGCAGTGCATGGCCTCATACATGTTGAGATTGTCCGAGCAGTTCGCCGAGTCGGTGCCGATGGCGAGGTTGACGCCGAGCTCGATCATCCGCCGGGCATCGGCGATGCCGGATCCAAGCCGCATGTTGCTGCCAGGATTGTGCGCCACCGACGATCCGTGATCGGCCAGGCGGCGCATGTCGTCGTCGTCCAGCCAGACGCCATGGGCGACGGTGAAGTCCGGACCCAGCAGGCCCAGCCCGTCGACATGCGCCGTGAGCGTCTTGCCGTAGCGCTTGAAAGCGGACACCGCCTGCACCTTCGATTCGGCGACATGGCTGTGCAGCGCGACGCCGTAGTCGCGCGCGAGCCGCGCCGAGCCGGTGATCAAGCCATCGCTGCAGTGGAGCGGGATGATCGGGGCGACGCCGAGACGGACCTGCTCGCGGTCGTGCTTCCAGCGATGCAGGGACTCCCGCATCATCTTGAGGGTGCTCTCGTGGGGTCCTTCGTCGTAGGCGGTCACCTCGCGGCGCAAATGGTCAGGCAAAGCGTCGAGCAGGCCGGGAATGGCCTGATAGAAGGACAGATCGGCCAGCATGGGCGCCACGACGGCGCGCATGCCGGCATCGACATAGGCCTGGCCGATGGCGTGGATCTCCTCCACCGAGGCGGCGGGGAAGCCGAAGGTCAGGTCGTAGGCCGCCGTGCAGCCCTTCAGCAGCATCTCGACGGCGCCGAGATAGGTGTTGAGGTATTTGTGCTCGAGGCTCTGGTTGGCCATGAAGCTCGGCGCCCCGACCCATAGGAGCTCGAGCGACCAGCGGTCCGCAGTGCCCTTGCTGAGGTTGCCCATGCCATGGGTGTGGGCGTTGATCAGGCCAGGATGGAGAAGACGCGCGCTGGCATCGAGGAGGCGCGCGTCGGACGGCGCCGGCAGGCCGGGCGGGCCCAGCTCGGCAATGGTGTCGCCCACGATCAGGATGTCCGTCGGCGGCGCGATATGGCTGTCGGCGTCGATGAGCCGACCACCCCGGATGATGATCTTCTCTGGACTCGTCATGCAGGGACCGGTGCAAGCCGCGTGCCGGCTCTTTCACAGCGTACGCGGCGGCCCGACCCAGCAATAGAGCTCCCACAGATTGTCGTCGGGGTCGCTGAAATAGGCGGCGTGGGCGTTCCAGGGATAGGTCCTGGGCGGCGCGCGGAACGGCACGCCGCGCGCAGCCAGCTCGGCATGGAGGGCGTCCACGGCCTCCGGCGTCTCCAGGCGGATGGCGACCATGGCGTGGGGCCCGCGGCGGGGCACGTCGCCAAAGTCGAGGGCGCGGCGCACGTCGCTCTCCTCCCAGAGCGCCAGGATGGCACCCTCCATCCGGAATTCGGCAAAGCCGGTGTCGAGCCGCTTCACCTCCAGGCCCAACTGGTCGCGATAGAAGGCGATCGCCCGTTGCAGATCGGCGACAAACAAGGCGATATCGGTGATCCGTTTCATGACGCCGACACGAAGCAAACCGCTTGCCGAGGAGATAGTGCGCCCATGCTCGACCTGATCGTCCGCAACGCCACCCTTCCCGACGGACGGCGCGGCATCGACGTCGGCGTGCTGGCCGGCCGAATTGCCGCGATCGAGCCGAACCTGCCGGCCGAGGCGGGCCAGACGATCGACGCGCAGGGGCTCCTGCTCACGCCGCCGTTCGTCGACGCCCACTTCCATATGGACGCCACGCTCAGCGTCGGCCTGCCGCGGCGCAATCGGTCCGGCACGCTGCTGGAAGGCATCGCGCTGTGGGGCGAGCTGAAGCCGATCCTGACCCAGGAGGCGATCGTCGAGCGGGCGTTGGCTTATTGCGATTGGGCGGTGGCGCGCGGGCTTCTGGCCATCCGCAGCCATGTCGATGTGTGCGATCCGCGCCTGCTCGCTGTCGATGCCCTAATCGAGGTCAAGAAGAAGGTCGCGCCGTACATCGACCTGCAGCTCGTCGCCTTTCCCCAGGACGGTGTCTATCGCTCGCCCGGTGCGATGAAGCTCCTCAAGGAGGCGCTGCGGCGTGGGGTCGATGTCGTGGGCGGCATTCCCCATTTCGAGCGCACGACGGACGAGGGCCGCGCGTCGGTCCGCGAGCTGTGCGAGATCGCTGCCGAACGAGGCCTGCTGGTCGACATGCATTGCGACGAGACCGACGATCCGTTGTCGCGCCACGTCGAGACGCTGGCGGCCGAGACCGTGCGGCTTGACCTGCAGGGACGCGTGACGGGATCGCATCTCACCTCGATGCACAGCATGGACAACTACTATGTCTCCAAGCTCATTCCCCTGATGGCCGAAGCCCAGCTCGGTGTGATCGCCAACCCGTTCGCCAACATGGTGCTGATGGGCCGGCACGACACCTACCCCAAGCGCCGCGGCATGACGCGGGTGCCCGAGCTGATGGCCGCGGGCCTCACCGTCGCGCTGGGCCACGACAGCGTGATGGACCCGTGGTACGGGCTGGGCAGCGGCGACATGCTGGATGTCGCGCACATGGCGATCCACGTCGCGCAGATGACCAGCCTCGATGGCATGGCCGCCTGCTTCGCGGCGGTGACCGGGAACGCCGCCCGCCTGCTCCATCTCGACGGCTATGGCCTCGCGCCCGGCTGCAAGGCGGACATGGTGCTGCTCGATGCCCACGATCCCGTGGAGGCGATCCGGCTGCGCGCCACGCGGCTAGCAGTGATCCGCGGCGGCAAAGTCATCGCCGAAACACCAAGGCAGCGGCTTGCCCTCAAACTGCCCGGACGACCCGCCGAGATCTCGCTGTCCTGGCCGCCCCCTCAGTGATCGTGGGCCTCAGTGATCGTCGCGCGCCAGCTGATGGTCGGCCGCGGCGCCATAGGCCTTGCCGTAATAGGCCTCGATGCGGCGCTGCACGAGATCCCAGCAGGTGGTCATCACCAGGTAGATGATGGCCACGACCATGAAGACTTCCAGCACCTGGAACTTCTGCTGCATCAGGATCTGGCCGCGCCGCAGCACCTCCTCCATGGAGATCACCGAGGCGATCGACGTGGTCTTCAAGAGGCCGTTCACCGAGTTGCCAAGCGGCGGGATGATGACGCGCAGCGCCTGCGGCAGGATGACCAGCCGGAAGATCTGGAACGGTTTCAGCCCCAGCGCGCGCGCCGCCTCGGTCTGGCCCTTGGCGACCGACAGGATGCCGCCGCGCAGGATCTCTGAGAGGTAGGCCGCCTCGTTGAGCGCAAGCCCCAGCACGGCCGATTCGAGCACGCTGAAGCGCACGAGGCCGAGCTGCGGCAGGCCGGTGTAGATGATGATCAGCTGCACCAGGAGTGGCGTGCCGCGGAAGATCCAGACGTAACCCTGCGCGGTGCGCGACAGCGCCTTGTGCTTGCTGAGCCGCATCACGGCGAGCAGCAGGCCGATGAGGCCGCCGAAGACGAGCGTGCTGACGGTGAGCCCGATCGTCCACAGCGCGCCTTCGAGCAGATAGAGATTGGTGAAGTAGCTCCAGAAGCCTTCCCAGTTCCAGACTTTCATGGCGATGACCTTCGGAGCGCGACGAGCTGCTACGCCGGCCCCGAACCTTTGATCGAGAACTGCGGCTCGTCGATCTTGAGCACGCCGTACAGATCCAGGAGCTTGTCGTAAGTGCCGTCCTTCTTGAGATCGTTCAGCGCACCGACGATCGCCTCGGCCAACGGCTTGTTGGCCATGGCGAAGCAGGCGGTCTGCGGGAAGACGCCGCTGATGGCGCGCGTGAAGTCGCCGCGCTGCTGCATGAACATCGCCGTGGCATCGATGCAGGTCGCCGCGTCCGACTGGCCGGCGCGCAGGGCCTGGAAGGCTTCGGCGAAATTGTTGAAGGTCATGATGGTGAGCGGCTTCAGGCCCTTCTTGGTCACGATGTCGTTGACCTCGCGCGTGCGCCGCTCCTCGATGCCGCCCAGCTCGACGGAGACTTTCCTTCCCGCCAGATCCTCAATGGTCTTGAGCCCCAGCGGATTGCCCTTGGCCGAGAGGAAGCTGATCGCCGCCTGCTCGTAGGGCACCATGTACATCAGCTTGGAGCGCTCTTCCGTCCAGAAGATGCCGGTGTTGATCATGTCCCAGCGCTTGGCGGCGAGACCCGGGATCATGGTCGCGAACTCGGTGCGGATGTATTCGGGCGCCAGGCCCAGCCGTTTGCAGCACTCGTTGGCAAGCTCCACGCGCATGCCTTTGAGCTCGCCTTTGTCGTCGACATACTGCAAGGGCGGCAGGGTGGGATTGATCGACATCACGAGTGTCCCCGCCTTGATAATGTTGGGCGGCGCGATCTTCGGCTGCGCGTTCAATGCAAATGGTGTGACAGACAATAGCGACGCGGCGGCGCCCGCCTGTAAAAGGTGGCGGCGCGTGCCGGTTATTGGACGGCTCATTGATCCCCCTGTTCGGTCCCCGACTTCAAGTCAGTGGCCCGAATGCAATTTTGGCGCCGAACAGGCGCACTGTCAGCCGGGGACCACGAAGCCGTAACGCAGGTTTGACGGGGAGCGACCAGCTCGCTCGTAGTCGGTCTTGATCGCCGCGAAGCGGTCGTCGCGCCAAGCGGCCTTCTTGACCTCGTAGCGATACATCCTCGCCGAGTTGCCGCCGAAGATGGCGCGCTTGACCAGGCCGTCAGCGGCCCCGAGCGGCGCAAAGCCGTATTTCTTCTGCATCTCGTCGGGAATCTCGAGCCGCCGCAGCCCCTCGATCTGCCATTGCGGCGAGCCGGTCCATAGCGCGTCGGTTCCCCACACGACGTGGTCCGCACCCAGCCCCTTGACCAGGATCCCCATCAACGCCGCGCACAGCCGCGGCTCGACCACCGCGGTCATGGCGAAGAGCTGGCCGAGGTCGCCATAGACATTGCTGACGCCGTACTTGGCCGGAATGTCGGCAAGATCGCTGGTCCATTCCAGGCGTCCGGTCCGCTCGAATTGCGCATAGGCGTCCTCGGGCTTGCCGCCGACCCAGCGATAGGCCGAGTGGTAGATGACGAAACGGATCTGCGGCCAGTCCTTGGCCGCCTTGCCGACGTCATCGACATTCGCATAGGCGGTGAGATGCGGGAACTGCTGCGCCACGGAGGGCGGGTAGAGCCCCTTGTGCACGCAGACGATATCGTAACCCGCCTTCACGATCTTCTCGTAGAAGGGATAGACAAGCTTCTCGTCGTCCATGCGCCAGGGGTGCTGGGACAATTGCTTGTTGGTGTTGTCGCCGATCGTGTAGCCCTTCCACGAATCGGGCTTCAGCGTTGCGATGGCGCGATCGACCTCGTCCATCCAGCCGGGATAGCCCGGCGTGAAGATGGCGTGAGCAAGACAACGGCGCGAGCCCGCCCAGTCGTTCACGCGCGTGCGCGCGTCGCGTTTCATGTCGTTGGTCAGGAACCAGTCGCGCGGCTCCTCCGACGGCGCGCCGCTGATCAGCGCCACCTTGGTGTCGCTGTCGAGATAGATCTCCTTGAACCAGTTCGGGTACTTGAGATCGTCGACCGTCTGCGGCTTGCCGGCCAGCGCCGGATTCCAGCCCGCCTTGCCGACGGCTTCGCGCATGCGCGCGAAGCCTGCGAGCCGGGTGTCGTCGCGCAGAAAGTGCGTGTGCACATCCATGATGAACTGGTCTTTCAGGCCATCGGCACGCGCTTGCGCCAGATCGACACTCCTGGCCTCGGCCGGTGTGGCACCGAACAGCGGGCCATAGACCTCGTTCATGGCGACGAAGGCCGTGGCCATGCCGGCCGCGGTCTGGAAGAAGCGCCGACGGGAGAGGCCGTTGCGTTGGCCCCATTCGTCGGCGAGCGTGTTCATGCGCGCCTCGGCCTTCTTCTGGCGCTCGGTCTGCGGGATTGGCAGGTATTCGTCGCTCGAAACGAGCTGCGTCGGCACAGGCGTCGCGCTTGCGGTCAGAGGAGCGCGGACGAGGTTGGCAAGTTCTTCGTCGCTCAGCATGCCCATATTGGCCTCCTGGAGGGAAACCTCCATAAGGTTACCGGAAGCGTGGCATCACCTTGGTCCAGAACTGCTCGATGGAGTCCATCAGCACCGGATGGGGGACCAGGCTGTTGTAAGTGTAGCAGAACACCCAATCGACGGGCTGCCGTTTTTGTTGCGTCTCCATTGCGCGCAGCACCGTATCGACCGTGCCGACGAAGGCATAGCCGCCGGCGATCACTTCCTCCGACGTCGGAAAGGTGCCGGTCTTGGGATCCTGCATGCCCCGCCGGAAGCCGAACGGCTCGAACCAGGCGCGACCGGAAAACTGGCCGGAATCGCGCCACAAGGCCATCGCCTGCTCGTCGGTGTCGGCGATGATGACGTCGCGCAGCACGCCGACACCTTGGCCTTTGGGCTTGCCGGAGACCTCTGCATAGACACTGTAAAGCTTGTCCTCGTAGACGGGATGCATGGGCGGCAGGATCGGCGTGACATCCTCCCTGGCGCAGAAACGTACCGTGTTCTCCGAGCTGGCGAAGGGCTGAAAGAGCGGTGGGTGCGGCTTCTGCAGGGGCTTGGGCACCACGCCGACCGATGTGAGGATGCCGTCCTTCACGCCCTTGCCCCACTTCGCGGTGGTGTCGAGGGTCCAGGGTGTCGGGCCGGCCGGCACCTTCCAGAACTTGCCGTCGAAGGCGAGCATCTCCTCCGTCCAGCACTTCTTGACGATGCGGAAGTTCTCCTCGAAGGCCTGCCGGTTGGCCTCGTCGATCTCGTCATGCTGGTTGGGCAAGGCGCCGTGGATGCCGTGGGTCTGCTGCGCCAGCACATCGACCCAACGACGCTGGTAGCCGCGCGCGAACCCGGCGTTGGCTCGGCCGCCGGTCATGTGGTCGAGCATGGCGATGTCCTCAGCGACGCGGATCGGATTGGCGGCGGGCAACACGATGCCGAGCTGGCCGACGCGGATGCGCCTGGTCTGCATGGCGAAGTAGAGATCGAGCAGCACCGGATTGTTGGAGAGCTCGAAGCCCTCGATGTGGAAATGATGCTCGGTGAAGCTCACCGAATCGTAGCCAAGCTCGTCGCCCAGCCTGATCTGCTCGGAAAGCTCGCCCAGCATGCGCTGATAGAAATGCGGGTTCATGCCGGCCATGCCGGCCTCGATCTCGGCGCGGCTGCCGATGCTCGGCAGATAAAATAGCGACGCTTTCATCCTGTCGATTCCTCCCCTGTGAGAGGATCGTGGCATGGTTGGGCGCGCGCGGTCGATTGCCTGGAGCGCCTTCCGCTTTCCGTGCGAAATGCTCCATGCTGCCATTGTCGTCCCTTACGACAGCGGCGGCACCGTCCCTGGCTTAGGATCGATGGGTAGCAGTTTGTGCAGGCCAGCCAGCTGCTCGTAGAGGAACGCCGCCTGCAGCAGCGCCGCTTCGCCACGCGGCTTGCCGACGAGTTGCAGGCCGACCGGCCGGCCATGCTGGTCGAAGCCGCAGGGAATGGCGATGGCGGGACAGGTCGTCATGGTGATGGCGGAGTTCACGGTCGAGCCGGCCATGTAGTTCTCGGGCTTCCGGCCGCCGATCGTCTCGGGATGGCGCAGGTTGACGTCAAAGGCGGGCGTCGGTGCGCCGGGCGTGACGAGCAGGTCATAGGTCTGGAAGAACTCGACCATGCGCCGATAGAAAGCGGCGCGTTCACGCTCGGCCCAGGCGATGGCCGACGGCGTCTGATTGAGGCCACGCTCGGTGTTCCACACGATGTCGGGCTTGAGCTTGTCGCGATGCTCCTTGAGCTGCAGCTCGCGGTCGACGACGAACTGTTGGCTGCGCAAGTTCAGGAACGCCTCGTCGATATTGCCGATGTCGGGAGAGGCTTCCTCGACGATGCAGCCCAACTCCTCGAAGCGGCGCACCGCCTTGCTGCAGATGTCACGGATCTCGCGATCGATCGGCATCTTGCCGTTGTAGTCGGCAGTGAAGGCGACGCGCTTTGGCGCCACTGGCTTGGCGACAGCTTCGCTGAACGACAGGGCCGGCGCATCGAAGGTCATCGGATCATGGAGGCAGAGGCCGGCCATGGTGTCGAGGAACAGCGCGAGGTCCGCCACCGTGCGCGCCATCGGCCCCTGCACCGAGAGCGGCGCCCAGAGATTGCTGGAGGTGCCGCGCGTGACGCGGCCGGGCGATGGGCGCAAGCCCACGACCGAGCAATAGGTTCCCGGACGCCTGAGCGAACCGCCATGGTCGGAGCCGTGCGCCAGCCACACCTCTCCCGTCGCCAGCGACACCGCACCGCCGCCGGTCGATCCGCCACAGGTGAGCGAGGTGTTCCAGGGATTGCGCGTGCGACCGAACACTTCGTTGAAGGTGCTGCCGCCGGCGCCAAATTCCGGCGTATTGGACTTGGCGACCACGATGCCGCCCTTGCGCTCGATGCGCTCGACAAGAGGATGCGATTTCGTTGGCACATGGTTGGCGAACAAAGGCGAGCCGTAGGTCGTGCGCACGCCCGCGACATCAGTGAGATCCTTGATCGAGACCGGCAGGCCGGCAAGCCAGCCGGGCTCAGTTGAGGCTTCGCAGGCCGCACCACCGGCCATGATGCGCTTGGCGTGGTCGCGGGCGCGATCAAGACAGAGTGTCGGCAGGGCGTTAACCGCCGGCTCGACGTCGGCGATACGAGAGGCCGAGGCTTCGATGAGATCGATTGGCGTGATCTCCCGCTTGTTCAGCAGTGTCACAGCCTCGACGGCGGTCAGCTTGCAGAGGTCCTTGCTCATGAAGCATATCTATCATCCTAGGAGGCGGTCACGCGAGCGAGCCTCGACAGGCGCTTGCCGGGATTGTCCTTGATGGGGAAATGCAGCAACGCCGCCATCGCACCTGAGGCGGCGGTCAGCGCCCATATCAACGAATAGGATCCCGTCATCTCGAAGACGAATCCGCCCATCCAGGCGCCCAGGAACGAGCCGATCTGATGGCTGAAGAAGCAGACTCCGAACAGGGTCCCGAGATGACTTGTGCCGAACACCTTGGCTACCCAGCCGCTGGTGAGCGGTACCGTGCCGAGCCACGTCAGCCCCATCACGGCAGCGAAGGACAGCACCGACGCCTCGCTCTTCGGGAGCAGGAAGAAGGCGGCAATGGCCACGCCACGAACGAGATAGAGCCACCCGAGCACGTATTGCTGGCGAAAGCGGCCGCCCAGCCAGCCGCACGCCCAGCTTCCGATCATGTTGAAGAGGCCGATGACGGAGAGCGCCGTCGCGCCCAACCCGATCGGCATGTGGCAAAGGGTCAGGTACCCGGGCAAATAGGTGCCGATGAAGGCGAGCTGGAAGCCGCAGGTGAAGAAACCGATGGTCAGCAGCCGATAGCCGGGATGGTGCGCGGCCTGCGACAGGATCTCGCCCAGGCCCGGCGCCTGCAGCGCCTTCCTTGCGGCCGGCATCGAGCTTCCTCGATCAAGCAACATCCCGAGCGGTGCCGCCACGGCCAACAGGATGGCCAGCGCATAAAGCGATGTCGTAAGCCCCCAGGCTTCAGCGCTCAACTGGGTCATCGGCACCAAGGCGATCTGACCCAACGAGCCGCCCGCACTCGCGAGGCCCATGGCCATGCTGCGCTTTTCAGGCGCTGCCGACCGCCCAACCGCAGCAAGTACGACGCCGAAGGTCGTGCAGCTCATGCCGAGACCGACCAGCAGTCCCAGGCCAAGCACGAGAACGACGCCGGAATGGCTGACCGCAGCGATCGCAAGGCCTGCCGCATAGCTCACAGCACCAACCGCGACGACCGGCGCTGCGCCATAGCGGTCGGCAGCGGCGCCGGCCAGCGGCTGTGTGAAGCCCCAGACAAGATTGTGCAGAGCGATCGCCAGGGCGAAGACGGCGACCGGAATGCCGCGATCCAGCGCAAACGGATCGAGGAACAGGCCGAATGTCTGCCGCGCCCCCATCGCCGCGCTCAGGATGAGTGCAGCCGCGACGATCACGATGATCGCTTTCCCGTCTCGAGGCCGTACGCCGACACCGTCGACCATTTGCATCGCCTTTACCCTCCATCCGAAGGCGGGACGATGCGCAGCCATTGCAACAGTATCAAAAGAGAAGTCGGCGACGACAGGTGAGCAACGCTCACCTGCTTGGGGCATCACGGACAGCTTGTGCTTCGGCGATGAGCCAGCGCTTGAAGTCGCGCAGATCTGGCCGCTGATCCACATTCTCCGAGCTCACCAGCCAATAGGCGGTTTCCGCGGCGAGCGCCTCGCCGTCGAGCTCGATCAGGCTGTCGTTCTCGAGATCGCGATCCACCATCGGACGGCGCCCGAGAGCGACACCGAGGCCGAGCCGGGCCGCCTCGAAAGCAAGCTCGAGCGTATCGAGCCGGATGCCGCTGCTGACGTCGATATCGTCGATGCCCTTGGCGTCCAGCCAGGCTTGCCAACCTTCGCTCGTGGTCGTGACATGGATGAGAGTCGCCCGATGAAGGTCGATATGGCCCTGCGCGTCGAGCACACTGCTGCGGTACGATCGACTGCACACGGGGACCAGCTGCTCGCCCAGCAACTTCATCCAGCCGAGGCCACCGGCAGGAGCGCGGCTCATGCGGATTGCGAAATCGAACTGGTCCACCGGGAAACCGACCTGGCGACGCGAGGTGTCGACGGTGACGGTCACCTTCGGCCAGCGCGCGATGAAGTCCGGCAAGCGCGGCATCAACCAGCGCGAGGCGAAGGTCGGAGCGCAGCTCACGGCGATCGAGCGCAAGGATTGCCGGCTTGGCAGCCGCTGGGTGCCGATCACGATCAGCGACAGCGCCTCGCTGACATAGGTCAGGTAATCGGCACCGGCAGCCGTAAGCGAGAGACCACGCGTTTCGCGAACGAAGAGCTCGGTGCCGAGAGCCTGCTCCAGACCCACGATGCCGTGGCTCACCGCACTCGGCGTCACGTTCAGCTCGGCGGCCGCGGCCTTGAAGCTGCCGAGCCGGCCCGCCGCTTCGAAGAAGCGCAGTGCCGGGAGTGGCGGAAGGCGGAACGACATCGAATCCTAGACGTAGAGGCGACGGCGCCGCTGGATAACGAACAGCGCGCCCAGCAGCATCAGGTTCAGTAGGTTGAAGGCGAGCGCTGCCTGGAAGGCCGAGCGGTAAGAGAGCGTGGCGTCGAAGATGGCGCCGCCCAGCCAGCCGCCCACTGCCATGCCAGCCATGGCGAACAGCATGACCACGCCGAGCCGCCAGCCGGCAATGGTCGGCCCATACACCTGCCGCAGGATCAAGGCATAGCCCTGGACGATGGCGATGTAGGGAATGCCGTGGATGACCGACAGCGTATAGAGGCCCGACAGGCTCTGCACGAACACGAAGCCGACCAGCGAGGCGATCTGGATCAGGGCGCACAGCAGGCTGACGCGGGTCGGCCCGATATAGTCGGACAACCGGCCCATGGCGAAGGTCGAGGCCACGGCCGTCAGCAGGATCAAGGACACCGCCTCCGAGCCGCGCGCGGCCGAAAAGCCGAGGTCGCCGCAGAAAGCGACCATATGCACGAAGGGAATCGCCATTGCCGTGCAGCAGCAGAAGCCGGCAGCCGACAGCAAACCCATGAGCGTATACGACGGCATGGGGAGGCCGGTGAGATCCTCAGGCGCGCGCCGTCCCTTCAGCCGCGCCACCGGCGAAGGACGGACGTAGAAAGCACACAGGAAGAGCAGCGTGCCCGCCACGATGCCGTAGACGACGAGCGCCTGGCGCCAGCCGACATTGGGCAACAGCCAGCGATAGACTTGCGGCCAGATGAATCCCGAGATCGCCGGGCCGACGGAAATGATGGAAACAGCAGTGCTGCGGCGACGCTCGAACCAGCCCTGGATGTTGTTCATGGCCGGCGTGAAGGTGGCGGCATTGCCCAGGAAGCCGAGCGGGATGGCGTAACCGGCATAAAGCGCCCACTCGCCGCCGCTGCTGGCGAGAAAGCCGCCGGCGAAGATCGAGATGCCCGCGATCAGAAGCGGCACGCGCGGGCTGGTGCGGTCGGCCAGCCAGCCCATCACCACGCCGCCGACGCCCATGGCGAAGAAGCCGAGCATGTAGGCCAGCGACGGCACCGCCCGCCGGTCGCCGAACCCGGCGGCGATCTCTTTCAAGCCGATGACCGGCAGATAGATTGCGCCGCCGCCCAGGCCGATGCAGAACATCGACACGAAGGCAAGCCGCCACGCGTAACCGCTGTCGACTCCGGGACGCTGCAGGACGGTGGTCATTCGCTTGCGAGCGCCGCCGTCGCCGCCGACTTGGCGTCGAGCGCCTGATCATCGTCCATGAGCACCGTGACCTTGCGCAGCTTCCCGGTGAAGGCGAACGGTGCGTCGTAGTGCGACACCGGGCTCGATCGGTCACGCCCGATGTCGAGGCCAGACCAGGCGATGAAGCTCACGAAGCCGAGCTGGCTTTCGAAGCCACCAACCGCCTCCCCGTCGATCAGGAGTGTGGCCGCATTCACGCCGTCCTTGCGCCGCATGCGCAGGCCGAGCCGGCGATTGCCGGCCGCCACCGGTCGGTCGGAGACGATCACGTGGTGCACGCCGCCGATATTCATGTCGTAGGTGAGCCGGTTGTCCTTGATGTAGAGCGCGTAGCCCGACGTCATGTCGCCATGGGCGATCAGCACGCCTTCGGTCGCCGGGCCGTCGATGCGCGCGTCCGCTTCGATGGTGTAGCTGCGGTTCCGGACGTCGGGTGCGACGTCGGTGGGAACATGGCCCATGCCGGCATGGAAGACGAATCGCTTGCGCGCGCCGTGGAAGCGCTTGGCATTGTCGGCAAAACGCGGTGCGAAGCGGTCGTCGAGCGGCAGCACCTGGCAGCGCTCGGCCTGCCGCCACCACTCGTCCATCATCGACTTCAACCGCTCGGGCTCGCGCGCGGCCAGATCGTCGACCTCGTTGAAGTCGCGGTCGAGATGGTAGAGTTCCCACCTGTCCTGGTCGAAGGGTGTGCCAGGCGGATGGAAGCTGACCGCCTTCCAGCCGTCGTGCACCAGGCCACGATGTCCGAACATCTCGAAATACTGAGACGCGGCTTTCGATGGTGCCGATGCATCGCCGAGGCTCTTGGCGAAGCTGGTGCCCTCGATGGGCATCTGCTCGACGCCGTTGATGGTCGTGGGTGGCACAATCCCCACGACATCGAGCAGCGTCGGCGCGAGATCGCAGGCATGACAGAACTGATGGCGCAACTCGCCGCGCGCGGCGATGCCCTTGCTCCAGGCCACCACCAGCGGATCGCGGATGCCGCCGCCATGGGTGTTCTGCTTGTAGCGTCGCAATGGCGTGTTGGCGGCCATCGCCCAGCCCAACGGGAAGTTGGAGTGCGTGTCGGGTCCGCCGATATCGTCGATGCGCGCGATCTTCTCCTCGATCGGCTCACGTCGCAGGTTGTAGGGGCCCATGGCATTGACCATCCCGGACGGGCCGCCCTCCTGGCTGGCGCCGTTGTCCGACATGATCACGATCAACGTATCGTCGAGTTGACCGGCGGTCTCGAGGAAACCGATCAGGCGCGCGATATGCTGGTCGGCGTGATCAAGCATCGCCGAATAAGCCGCCTGCAGGCGCGTGAACAATCGTTTCTCGCCCTCGCTGTGCTCGGCCCACGGCTTCACGTGATCGTTGCGCGGTGGCAGGCGCGTGCCCGCAGGCACAATGCCAAGCTCGACCTGCCGGGCAAGCCGGCGCTCGCGCTCGACGTCCCAGCCTTCGGCGAACAGAGCGTCGTACCTGCGAATCAGATCGAACGGTGCCTGGTGCGGGGCGTGGCAGGCGCCGAAGGCCAGCCACATCAGCCACGGCGTCTCGGTATTGTCGGCGACATGGTCGGCCAGATAGCGGATGCCCTGGTCGACGAGGTCGGCCGTCAGGTGATAACCGCTGGCGAAGGTGCCCGGCGGATCGACCGGCGTGTTGTCACGCACCAGCTCTGGCGCGTACTGGTCCGTCTCGGCATCCAGGAAGCCGTAGAAGCGGTCGAAGCCGCGGCCCAGTGGCCAGCCGTCGAACGGTCCCGTCGCACCCGACTCGGTGAGCGGCGTCACGTGCCACTTGCCCAGCATGTAGTTGCGATAGCCGTGCGGGCGCAGCATCTCGGCGATGGTCCCGGCCTCACGGGAGATCTTGCCGCGATAGCCGGGATAGCCCGAATCGAAGTTGGCAAGGCAGCCGACGCCAACCGAATGATGGTTGCGGCCCGTCAGCAGCGCGGCGCGGGTCGTCGAGCACATCGCCGTCGTATGGAAGCCGGTGTAGCGCAGGCCGCGACCGGCGATGGCGTCGATGGCGGGCGTGGCGATGGGCGAGCCATAGCAGCCGAAATCGGAGAAGCCGACATCGTCGAACAGCACCACCAGGATGTTGGGCGCACCCTTGGGGCGCTTGGGCGTCTCCGGCCAGAAAGGCTGCGATTCGCCAACGGTAACGCCGATTTTCCCCGCCATGCGCTTCCCCTCTACTTTTATCAGTTGTCCGACAGCCGGCCTTTGCGATCAACTTGTGACGCTTCATGGCTCGGGCTAGGGAAAGTTATGGCACAGTTCACGTCCGACGGGCTCTCGCTTGCCTACGACGAATTCGGTCCAGCCGATGCGCGGAAGGCGATCGTGCTGGTCCACGGCTTCTCCTCCAATCGCACCGAGAACTGGAAGCGCATGGGCTGGTACGACGCCGTCGCCGGCAAGGGCCTGCGTGGCTTCGCCCTGGATTGCCGCGGCCACGGCGAAAGCGCCAAGCCGCACGATCCTGCGCAGTACGGTCGCGAGGCGATGGCGCGCGACGTCTTCGCCCTGATGGACCATGCCGGCGTCGAGCGTGCACACCTTCTCGGCTTCTCGATGGGCGCACATATCGCACTCGCGGCGGCGACGGCCGACAGCGGGCGCATCGATCACCTCGTGGTGGCGGGCGTGGGCGGCCGGATCTTCGAGCCGGCCCGCGATCCCGACGGCATGGCCAAGGCGATGGAAGCAGCTTCTGCTGACGAGATCGCGGATCCGATGCTGAAAAGCTTCCGCCATTTTGCCGACGAGCAGAAAGAGGATCGCCTGGCGTTGGCCGCCTGCTCGCGCGGGCCGCGGTCAGCCATCACGCGCGATGCGCTCATGGCGATCCGCCGGCCGACACTGGTGATCGCCGGCGCGCGCGACCAGCTTGCCGGCGCGCCGCAGGGCTTGGCCGATGCGATCATGGGCGCCAAGGCGGTGACGATCCCCGGCTGCGACCACTTCTCGATGATCGCGCACGGCCTGTTCAAGGCGAACGTCTTCGACTTCTTCGACGGCTGGCTGGAGTAGGAGCTCATGGCAAAGGTGCCGTTCAAGCGCATCCACGAGCGCGCCGCCAAGCGCAAGGGCGGCGAGAAGGTGCTGCAAAGCCTGATGCCCAAGCGGCCCAACAACAAGGTGCTCGCCAAGCTCACTGACGACCGCGTGCTGTCGGACATGACAGCCCGCGTCTTCTCGGCCGGCTTCGTCTGGAGTGTCATCGACAACAAGTGGCCGGGTTTCGAGGAAGCCTTCCTGGGCTTCAACCCCAAGCAGCTGCTGTTCCAGCCGGCCGAGTTCTGGGAGAGGCTCGCCTCGGACAAGCGCATCGTGCGCAATCCGCAGAAGATCAAGTCGGTGCGCGAGAACGCCAGGTTCGTGACCGAGATCGCCGCCGAGCACGAAAGCTTCGGCCGCTTCCTCGCGAGCTGGCCGGCCGACGACCAGGTCGGTCTCATGGAGGTCCTGGCCAAGCGCGGTTCGCGGCTGGGCGGCTTCAGCGGGCAGTACTTCCTGCGCTTCATCGGCTGGGACGCCTTCGTGCTCTCGGGCCACGTGCTGCTGTGCCTGCGCGATGCCGGTGTGCCGCTCAGCGCGACCGGCACGTCGAAGAAGGATCTGCGCGCCGCACAGGCGCAACTCAACGCCTGGAAGGCGGAGAGCGGGTTGCCGATGGCGCATGTCTCGCGCATCTGCGCGCTTTCCATCGGCGAGAACTACGACGTGGCAAGGCTGAAAGAGATCATGCAGCTATGACCGAGATCCTGCTGATCAACCCCAACACCACGCCGTCGATCACCGATCTCGTCCTGAAGACGGCAACGGGCTTTGCCTCGCAAGGCACGACCTTGCGGGCGGTCACCGGCGCCTTCGGCCCGCGCTACATCGCCTCGCGCATCGGCTATGCCATCGCCGGGCACGCCGCGGTCGATGCTTTCGCCAACGATCACGGTCACAAGGATGCCGTGGTGCTGGCCTGCTTCGGCGATCCCGGGCTCGACGCGCTGAAGGAGATCGCGAGCGTGCCGGTCGTCGGCATGGCCGACGCCTCGATCCTGCAGGCCTGCGCGCTCGGCCGGCGCTTCTCCATCGTCACCGGCGGCGAGCGCTGGAAGCCGATGCTGGAGGAGTTCGTGGCGAGCCACGGCCTTGCCGACCGGCTTGCCTCCGTGCGCACCGTCGCGCCGACCGGCGCCGATATCGCCCGCGACCCGCAGGCCGCGCTGTCGTTGCTGGCCGAGGGTTGCACGGCCTGCGCCGCCGAGGACGGCGCGGACGTGGTGATCCTGGGCGGGGCGGGCCTGGCCGGTCTTGGCGCGACGCTGGCGCCGAAGGTCGACGTGCCCCTGCTCGATGGAGTGGCCTGCGCCATTTCCATGGCCGAAGCTTTGGCCCGCCAGCGCCCCGCCAAGGCCAAGCGCGGGCCTTTTGCCAAGCCGGCGCCGGTCGAGAGCATCGGGCTGTCGCCAGCCCTCGCCAATCTGCTCGCAAAATAGGAACCCTTGACATGTTATGAATTCTGGTTCATTTCTTTACCAAAGAAGTGAATTGAAATTCATATCATGGCCTACCGACGCACCGAACGCGTGGAAGAGCAGCTCCAGGACAAGCGCAACCGCATCCTGCAGGCGGTGCGCGCGGTGGTGGGCGATGTCGGCTTCAACGGTGCCCAGGTGGCCACGGTGGCGGAGGCCGCCGGCGTCGCCACAGGCACGGTCTATCGGCACTTCCCGTCCAAGGGCGAGCTGTTTGCCGAAGCGCTTGCCCTCAATGCCCAGCACGAGGTCGACGTGGTCGCCGCCGTGGCACAAGCCGACGGGGCGGCTTCGGCGCGCCTGGCGGACGCGGTGCGCGTCTTCGCCCGTCGCGCCGTGCGCGCGCGGCGGCTGGCCTGGGCGATGATCGCCGAGCCGGCCGAGCCGGAAGTCGATGCCGCACGCTTGATCTATCGGCGCGCGTTCGCGGCCGTCTTCGAGAGCCTGATCCGCGACGGCATCGAGCAAGGCGAATTCCCATCGCAGAACCCGGCGGCGTCGGCGGCGTGCCTGATGGGTGCGCTGAGCGAAGGCCTGATCGGGCCCTTGGCGCCCGAAGCCGGAAGCCTGCCCGACACGCGCGCGCTGGTCGACACCATCACGGCCTTCTGCCTGCAGGCGGTGTCGGCGCGGCCGTTCGGTCCCTCTTTGAGAGTGCTGGAGGAACGCCCATGACTGCTCTCGCTTCACCGTGGCAGGATCTGTTCGAGCGCCTGCTCGCCGAGCTCGACCGTCGCGCAAGCCCCGACTGGCAGGCAGAGCCCGTCAGTCTCGATCCCCGCATCTACTACGACCCCGAACGCTTCGCGACCGAACGCGAGCGCCTGTTCCGTCACCTGCCGCTTTGCGTGGGCCATGCCGACCAGCTCGCCGAGCCGGGCTCACTGCTAGCGTTCGAGTTTTGTGGCGTGCCCGTGCTGTTGACGCGCGGGCGTGACGGCGAGCTGCGCGCCTTCCTCAATGTCTGTCGTCATCGCGGGGCGCGTCTCCTCGCCGAGGAAGGCATGGTCTGCCGCAGGCAGAGCATCAGCTGCCCCTATCATGCCTGGACCTACAGGCTGGACGGAACGCTCGCAGGAGTGCCGCGCGCCGAAGCCTTTCCCGATCTCGACCGCTCGCAGCTCGGCCTACGTCCGTTGCCCACTGCGGTGAGACACGGCCTGATCTGGGTGCTGCTTGATCCGGCCACTGAACAACCGCTCAACGTAGCCGGCCATCTGGGCGCACTGGATCGCGAGCTGCAGGCCATCGGACTGGCCGACCATCGCTTCTATCGCCAGCACGCCGTGCGACGCGCCACCAACTGGAAGCTGATCGTCGATGCTTTCCTCGAAGTCTATCACGTGCGCCGCCTTCACGCCGGCACCATCGGCCCGTTCTTCGTCGATGCCGTTGCCGTGAACGATTCGGTGGGCCGTCATGTGCGTTCGCTGATCGCGCGCGAGCGTACGCCCGAGATCCGCACCCTGCCGCCGGAGCAGTGGAGCCCGCAGATCCATGGCACGATGGTGCACTTCATCTTCCCCAACAGCGTGTTCATCTATCATCCGGACTACATCAGCCATCTCGGCCTGTTCCCCAGCGCGCCCGACCAGACGCTGTTCGTGCATACCATGCTCATCCCGGAGAAGCCGGCGGACGACAAAGCAGAGGCGCATTGGGCGCGCTCCTTCGAGCTGATCGATGCCGGCGTGTTCAACCAGGAAGACCTGGTTGTCTGCGAGCAGATCCAGCGCGGCCTCACAAGCGGTGCAAACGACAAGCTGATCGTCGGCCGCCTCGAGCAGAACCTGCATCGCTTCCATTCGACCGTGGACGCTGCATTGCAGTAAGGCGCGGCCCTAAAGCGGGGCGCCTTGACAGGAACCGACCGGTCCAAGAGGGTCGGCCCCATGAAGTTGGTCAGTTTTCGCCATGCGGGCGCGAATAAAATCGGCGCGGTCGTCGATGGCGGCATCGTCGATCTGTCGACCCGACTCGAGTCGCGGTGGACGAGCTTGCGCGAGGCCATCGCAGCAAAGGCGCTGCCCGAGCTGGCATCGGTCGCCAAAGGTGCGGCGCCCGATCTCAAGCTCGAGGATGTCGAGCTGGAGCCGGTCATTCCCGATCCCGACAAGATCCTTTGCGTCGGCCTGAACTACGCGAGCCACGTCGGCGAGGTCGGCCGCCAGCTGCCGACCGTGCCCAGCGTCTTCTCACGCCTGCACAACACGCTGGTGGCACAGGGCGGCAACATCGTGCGGCCGCGCGCCTCGATCGATTTCGATTTCGAGGGCGAGCTCGCGGTCGTGATCGGCGAGCGGTGCCGCCATGTGTCGCGTGCCAGCGCGCTTTCTGTCATTGCCGGCTATACCTGCTTCCTCGACGGCAGCGTGCGCGACTTCCAGAAGCATTCGGTGACGGCCGGCAAGAACTTCCCGGCCACTGGCCCGCTCGGACCGTGGCTGGTGACGGCGGATGTCATTCCCGATCCGCAGCGGCTGGAGCTCAAGACGCGGCTGAACGGCACAGTGGTGCAGCACGACACGACGGATCACATGATCTTCGATGTCGCCACCATCATCGAGTATCTCTCGACCGTGACCTGGCTCGAGCCGGGCGACATCATCGCCACCGGCACGCCCGACGGCGTCGGGCTGGGCCGCAAGCCGCCGCTCTGGATGAAAGTGGGCGACAAGGTCGAGGTCGAGATCTCTGGCATCGGGACTTTGAGCGTCAATGTCGTCGACGAGTGACTCCATTGCCTTGCCGCGCTCGGCAGGTTTCGGCCGTGAAGCCAAGGTCATCGCCCTGATCGCGATCGCGCATTTCACCAGCCACATCCACATCATGTTGCTGCCGCCGATTCTCGGCCAGGTGAAGGAAGCGTTCGGCGTCAGCTTTACCCAGGTCGCGCTGGCCATCACTGCCTTCAACATCGCCTCCGCGCTGTTGCAGACGCCGGCCGGCTTCCTGGTCGACCGCTTCGGACCGCGCCTGATGCTGACAGGCGGGCTCCTGGTCGGCAGCGCCGCCATCGCGGCAGCGGCACTTCTGCCCGGCTATTGGCTGTTCGTCATCGCCTACGCTCTCCTGGGTGTGGCCAACACCGTCTACCATCCCGCCGACTATTCGATCCTGTCGGCGGCCGTGGATCACAAACGCATCGGCAAGGCCTTCTCCATTCATACCTTTGCCGGTTATCTCGGCTCAGGCGTCACACCGGCCCTGGTGCTGGCCTGCGCCGCAATCTGGGATTGGCACGGCGCTTTCCTGTTTGCGGCCGTGCTCTCTTTCGCCGTCGCCCTGCTGCTGATCGTGGCCGGCAGCGTGCTGCCGCGGGCGGTGCGCAGACCGGCTCCGTCGACGGCGAAGAGCGAAGCGAAAGTCGGCCTCGACCTGCTGCTGAGCGCACCGATCCTGCGCAATCTCCTGTTCTTCTTCTGCATCGCCATGGCCAATGGCGGCATTCAGACTTTCAGCGTGGTGGGCCTCGGCGCCATCCATGGCACGCCGGCATCGGTTGCGAACGTCGCTCTGTCCGGCTTCCTGCTGTGCAGCGCAGGCGGCGTGCTTCTGGGCGGCTTCATCGCCGACCGCACGCCGCATCACGAACGCGTGGCCGCCATCGGCTTCGCCTGCACGTCGACCATGGCGCTGCTGCTCGCCTGGGCGAACATGCCGGCTGCGATCCTGATCGGCGTGATGTCGCTGGGCGGCCTGCTGAACGGCATCATCCAACCGTCACGCGACATGATGGTGCGCGCTGTCACTCCGGTCGGCTCGTTCGGCAAGGTGTTCGGCTTCGTCTCGACGGGGTTCAACCTGGGCGGCGTCGTCTCGCCTTTGCTCTACGGCATGCTCATGGATCACAATGAGCCGCGCGCCATCTTCCTCATCGTGACCGCTTTCATCTTCCTCGCGCTGCTGACGGCCGTCACCCGCGCCAAGCCACAGGCCCAAGCTGCATGGACTCGCTAGCTCCCGACACCGCCAAATCCGATGCCCTGCGCCAGCGCTACGGCACGGCGCTTCCTCCGGCCGGGCCGTGGAACGAGACCATCGCGAGCCTGCTTGACCACCGCTCGGTGCGAGGCTTCCTGCCTGATCCGGTTCCGGCGGGTATGCTCGAGACGTTGATTGCGGCCGCACAATCCGCCGCCACCAGTTCGAACATGCAACTGTGGTCGGCGATCGCCATCAGCGACCCGGCCAAGCGCAAGGTGCTGGCCGAGATCGCGGGCAACCAGAAGCATATCGAGCAGTGCCCGCTCTACATCGCCTGGATCGCCGACCTGTCGCGCAACGAACGGCTGAGCGAGGCCGAGCAGACAGCATTCGAAACCCTGCCTTGGCTCGAAACCTTCATGGTGGCCTGCATCGACGCCGCGCTGGCGGCGCAGAACGCCGTGGTCGCTGCCCAGTCGCTCGGCCTGCGCACAGTCTATATCGGCGCCATGCGCAATGATCCGGTGCGCGTCGCCGAACTCCTGGGCTTGCCCCCGCGCGCCTTCGTCGTGTTCGGCCTGTGTGTCGGCTATCCCGACCCTGCGGCCAAGAACGAGGTCAAGCCGCGTCTGCCGCAATCCACGGTGCTCCATCATGAGCGCTACAATGCGGCAACTGAGGCCAAGGATCGGCCGATTTACGACACCGAGATGTCAAAGTTCTCCACCCGCAATGAGATGCAGGCGATGACCTGGACCCAGCGCGTGCTGAACCGCATGGGTCCGCTGAAGTCGATGAACGGGCGCGAGAAGATGCGCACGGCGCTGGCCACGCTGGGTTTCGAGATTCGCTAGGAAAGACCTGCGCATTACTCCTTGGCGCAATGGAATTGCGCCGCTCGCCGTTGTGTGACCAAACCATGTCCGCCACACGGGGCGCTGGCACCTCTGCCGGAACGCTTGCTTCACGGCAGCGTTCCTCGGGCATCGGCTGTCCGTCACAGATCGACGGCGCGGCCGTCCTTGGAAGAGGAGACATCATGACCCATCTGTTTGCTCCGTTGGGACGCAAGCTCGCTATCGTCTCCGTGGCCGGTGCGGCGTTGGTCGCCGGCTCATTCGCTCCGGCGATGGCGCAGGCTCCCGACAACCATCCCAGCAAGAAGCCGCCGGCGATGGCGCAGACCCCGGACAACAACGGCAAGAAGCCGCCGGCCGCCGCCGCCGCGACGAGCAGCAAGACCGAGACTGTCGAACAGCGCATCCAGTCGCTGAAGACCGCGCTGCAGATCAAGCCCGATCAGGAGTCGAAGTGGAACGACGTCGCGCAGGCGATGCGCGACAACGCCTCCAACATGGAAAAGCTGGTGGCTGACAAACGCAAGGCGTCACCCGAGAAGACGACAGCGATCGAAGACCTGAAGACGTATCAGGACTTCGCACAGGCTCACCTCGACAACCTGAAGCATCTGACCTCGGCCTTCACGTCGCTCTACGATTCCATGACACCTGAGCAGAAGAAGAACGCCGACACCGTGTTCGAGAAGTACGGTCCCGCGCGGCGTGCTTCGCAAGGATGACGAGCAAGTTCAGCTGACAAGGAGGTTAACATGACGAAGCGCATTGTACTTGCGGCCTGTCTGTTACTGGGCCTCGTCGGCGCAGCTGTCCCCGCCAGCGCCGCCTGGTGGGGCGCCGACGGACGGTGGCACCCCGACCCCCGGTGGAGCTACTGGAACCAGCCCTACTATAACGGCTACTACTATCGCGCGCCGCCGGTGGTCTACTCGACGCCGTACAACTACGGCTACTACGCGCCACCGGTCGTCTACAACCGCTCTCCGGGTGTCACATTCACCATCCGGCCGTAGCGGAAACATGGAACGGCGGGCAGCAATGCCCGCCGTCTCCTTTTCGTGTCAGGCAGGACCAAGGCGGGCAGGACCAAGGCGCAGGGCTGAAAGCGCCCGCGCAAGGACAGGCGACCGATTGTCGGGCTTCCACAGAGCCGATACCTCCGTGCTGAGCTTCGGACCGCGAATAGGCATGAAGGTCACGCCGGGAAAGCCGGCCGCCGCGAGCGTCGAGGGGATCACCGAGACGCCGGCCCCCACCGACACCAGGCTGAGGATCGTCAGCAGATTGCGTGGCTGATGCGGCGGGATCGCTGGGCTGAAACCCGCCTTGCGGCATGCTGCGATGATGCTGTCGTAGAAGATCGGAGACATGTGCCGCAACGGCAGCACGAAATCGTCGCCGGCAAATTCCGACAGGGCCGCCCGACGCCGCCCCGCCAGCGGGTGATTGTCGGAAACAGCGATCACCATTGGATCGCGCACAAGCACGCGCGCGCTGAGCCCGGGATGGTGATCGGGCGTGTGCAGGAAGGCGATGTCGATCTTGTCCTCGTGCAATGCCTCTATCTGCTCCGATGAGTTCATCTCCTGCCACATCACCGTCACGCCGGGTACGCCGCGCGACATCCTGGCGTAGAGCTTGCGCGTCTCGGTGAAAACCGACGAGGTGATGAAGCCCGCCCGCAGGTAGCCGCTGGTCCCCTTGTCGGCACGCTGCACGATGTGGCGCAGCCCTTCGGCCTGAGTGACCAGGCGACGCGCTTCATCGAGCAGGGCGCTGCCCGCCTCGGTGATGCGCACCGATCGCTTGGTGCGATGGAAGAGCGTGGCGCCGAGCTCGGCCTCCAGGGACTTGATGTGCTGCGTCAGGGGTGGCTGCGACAGGTTCAGCCGTTTCGCAGCCCGGCCGAAATGCAGCTCCTCGGCGACGGCAAGAAAGCAGCGCAGCGAGCGAAGGTTGATCGTCAATTGCCAAACCCTATTAGTCTCATATGAAAAATATAATTCAAAAATGACGGACGGCGACGAATCTTCCCTCGTGGGAGGAAAATCGCGGAAGATGATCACAAGACGATGGGTGCTGGGCGCAGCGCTGGCACTTTCGCACGCCGGTCGGCTGGCGGCTCAGGATTACCCGGCCAAGCCCATGAAGCTCGTCATTCCCTTCACGCCGGGCGGCGTGACGGACAATATCGGCCGCGTATTTGCCGAGCGCATGGGCCGCGAGCTTGGCCAGCAATTCATCATCGACAATCGCGCCGGCGCAAACGGCCGCATCGGCACCGATGCGGTCGCCAAGGCGGCGCCCGACGGCTACACGCTTCTGCTGGGCGGCATCGGGGCACTGACCATCCATCCCAACATGATGAAAGTGCCCTACGATCCGGTCGCCGATTTCATTCCCATCAGCCTGATCGCCACCAACGACGTGGTGATCGTCATCAATCCCAAGCTGCCGCCGAAGACGCCGGCCGAGCTCTTCGCCTTCTGCAAGGCGAACTCGGGCAAGCTGCAATACGGCTCGTCGGGCATCGGGGCGCCGACGCATCTGGCGGCCGAGCTGTTCAAGAGCCGCGTCGGCTTCGAGATGACCCATGTGCCCTACAAGGGCGACAGTGCAGCGATCATGGATGTCGTGAGCGGCACCGTCGACATGAGCTTCTCGACCGTCTCGGCCACGATCTCCCTCATTCGCGCCGGCAAGCTCCGCCCGATCGCCATGACCGGGCTGGTGCGCTCGCAGTCTTTGCCCGACGTCCCGACGCTGGACGAGGCCGGTCTCAAGGGCTTCAACGCCGACACCTGGGTCGGGCTGTTCGCACCGGCCCGCACGCCGCAGCCGATCGTCACGCGCCTCTACGAGGCAACCAAGGTCACGCTGGCCGATCCTGAGGTGCGCGAGAAGCTGATCGCCGGTGGCAACAATATCGTCGGCAACGACAGCCAGCAGTTCCGTGCCTTCCTTGCGGCCGAGACCAGGAAATGGGGCGATGTGATCCGCGCCGGCAACATCAAGCTCGACGAATGACCGCTTCAACGGCGCGAGCCTTGGAGGGCGTGCGCGTTCTCGATCTCAGTCGTGTCCTGGCCGGGCCGACGGCGGCCCAGACGCTGGCCGATCTCGGCGCCGACGTGATCAAGATCGAACGTCCTGCCGTCGGCGACGACACACGGCTGATGGGCCCGCATTTCGCGGGCAACGACGAGCTGGTGAACCGCTCCGCCTATTTCTGGGCGGTCAATCGCGGCAAACGCTCGGTGGCGATCGACCTCGCCAATCCCGACGGCGCCGACCTGGTGCGCGGCCTTGCCCGCAAGGCCGACGTGGTGATCGAGAACTTCAAGGTCGGCGCGCTCGATCGATACAGGCTCGGTTACGCCGATCTCGCTGCCGTCAATGCCGGCCTGATCTACTGCTCCATCACGGGCTTCGGCCAGACCGGCCCCTACCGCAAGCGCGCGGGCTACGATTCCATCATCCAGGCGATGGGCGGATTGATGAGCATCACCGGCGAGCCGGATGGTGGCCCGCAGCGCGCCGGCGTGCCGATGATCGACATCATGACCGGCCTCTATGCCTCGACCGCGATCCTGGCAGCGCTGCGGCACCGCGATCTCACCGGTCTAGGCCAGCATATCGATCTCGCCCTGCTCGACGTGATGGTCTCCTCGCTTTCCTACTTCGCCGTCGACCATCTGGCCTCGGGCCAGGTGCCGACGCGCACCGGGACACGCAACCCGGTCACCCATCCGAGCGGCATCTATGCCTGCCGCGACGGCGAGCTGATGCTCATCGCCGGCAACGACGATCAGTTCCGCCGGCTGTGCCTTGCCTTGGCGATGCCGGACCTGGCCGGCGATCCACGCTTCGGCTCCTCGCCGGATCGTGTCGCCAATGCCGCGGCGCTGGATGCGATCGTGAGACCGGCCATGGCAAACCGCGATCTTGCCGACTGCCTTGCCGCCTTCGAGAAGGCCGGCGTGCCAGCTGGGCCGATCAACGACTTCGAGCGCGTTTTCGCCGACCCTCACGTCCGCGAACGAGATGCCGTGGTCCAGCTGGACCATCCGAAGCTTGGCGCCGTTGCCTGCCTGGCCTCGCCGATGCGGCTGTCGGCGACGCCTGTCCGTTACGACCGGCAACCGGCGGGTCTCGGCGAGCACACACGCAACATCCTGCAAACATTGCTCGGTCTGTCCGACGAAACGATCGAGGCGCTGAAAGCCAGGGGCACGATCGGATGAACGAAACGGTTCTTTACGAGATGACGGGGCAGGTCGCCGTCGTCACGCTCAATCGCCCCGACAAGCGCAACGTGGTCAACACGGCGATGCGCGACGGCGTGCTGGAAGCGTGGCGACGGTTCGAGGCGGATCCGACCGCTCGTGTCGCGATCCTGACGGCAGCGGGCGACAAGGCCTTCTGCGCCGGGCGCGATCTCGCGGAGGCGGCCAGCGGCCACGGCCACGGCTTCATTCCGATCCTGCGCGACGAGATCTCGGTCTCCAAGCCCGTGATCGCCGCCGTCAACGGCGCTGCGCTGGGCGGCGGCTGCTTCCTCGCTCTTTCCTGTGATCTTTGCGTCGCCGCCGAGCATGCGAGCTTTGCCCTCACCGAGGCTCGCGTCGGCCGCGCGCCGATCTATGCCTTCTGGCTGAATGGTGCCATTCCCCAGAAGGCCGCGCTGGAGATGGCGATGACGGGCAACCCCGTTGGTGCGCGCCGCGCCTGTGAGCTCGGCTTGATCAACCATGTGGTGCCGGCGGCACAACTCATGGACAAGGCGATGGGCCTTGCCGCGGATCTCTGTGCTGCGGCGCCGCTCAGCGTCGCCGCGACCAAGGCGATGATCTATGAAACCGCCGGCTTACCGCCCAAGGCTGCGCTGGCAGCGGCGCTTGCCCGGTTCCAGCCGGTGTTCGACAGCGAGGATGCGATGGAAGGCATGCGCGCCTTCCGCGAGAAGCGGCCGCCGCAGTGGAAGGGCCGATAGGAGGAAGACATGCCTTTGCTCACCGAGATCCGCGGCCACGTGGCCATCCTGACCTTGAGCCGGCCCGGCGCCCGCAACGCCTGGGACGAGGATTTCAACGAGGGGCTCCAGAGCAAGCTCGCCGAGCTGGAAAAGGACCACGAGGTGCGCTGCGTGGTCCTGACCGGCGACGAGAAGGGCGGCGCCTTCTCCGCCGGCGCCAACCTGGCCGACACGGAGACCCACACCGTCGCGTCGCCGTCGGCCTTCATCACCGGCATCCCGCATTGGCGAAAGTTCGTCGCCAACCTGCTCACCGACTTCCCCAAGCCGGTGATTGCCGCCGTCAACGGCTATGCCATCGGCATCGGCTGCATCGCCACCTACTGCTGCGACCTCATCGTGGCGTCGGAACGGGCCGAATGGCGCCTGCCGCAGGTGCGGCTCGGCATCATGCCGGCCTATGGCGGCGCGGTGCGGCTGGCGCGCTGGGTCGGCAAGGGCAACGCCATGCGCGCCGCCCTGGGCTATCCCATCGATGGCGCCGAGGCCTATCGCATCGGGCTGGCGCAATGGCTGGTGCCGCATGCCGAGCTGATGGCGCGTACGCTCAAGATTGCCGACGACATTGCCAACCTGCCGCCGCTTGCCGCGCAGTTGGCAAAGGAGTCGCTGACCAAGGGGCTCGACATTCCCAACATCCGGGATGCGTCGGAGGTCGACGTCTATCGCTTCATGGCGCTGAGCCAGACCGAGGATTCCAAGGAAGCGCACAACGCCTGGCGCGAGAAGCGCAAGGCCGCGGTGCGCGGCGTCTGACATGAGCGCCTTCTCCGGCATCCGCGTGCTCGATCTCAGCCGCGTGCTGGCGGGGCCGTCGTGCGGCCAGCTGCTGGCCGACTTCGGCGCCGATGTCATCAAGGTCGAGGATGTCGGCGGCGACGAGAACCGCCGCTGGGCGCCCGTCGTCGATGGCGAGAGCGCCAACTATCTCAGCGTCAATCGCGGCAAGCGCGGCATGACGCTGAATCTCAAGAGCGCCGCCGGGCAGCAGATCCTGGCGGGCCTGGTGCGCAAGAGCGATGTCGTCATCGACAGCTTCCTGCCGGCCGTCGCCAAGCGCCTGGGCGTCGACGACGACAAGCTGCGGGCACTGCGGCCCGACCTCATTCACGTCACCATCAGCGGCTACGGCCATGACGGCCCCCTTGCCGGCAAGCCCGGTTACGACCTGATGCTGCAGGCCTTCAGCGGCATGATGGCGATGACCGGCGAGCGCGATGGCGGGCCGATCCGCGCCGGCGCCTCGTTCATCGACATGGCGACCGGCATGCTCGCTTTCTCCGGCGTCTCGGCGGCGCTCTACGCACGGCTCGCCGGACGCGCGAGCGGCCAGCACATCCGCGTCTCCCTGCTCGAGACGGCGATCGCGCTGCTGGGCTACCACGTGCCGGCCTATACGCTCGCCGGCAAGCTGCCGCCGCGCGACGGCTCGGGCGTGTGGCACATCGTGCCCTACCAGGCGTTCCGCACCAAGGACGGCTATGTACTGGCCGGCGCTACCAACGATGCCACATGGCAGCGGTTATGCAGCGCGATTGGCGCCTCGGAGCTTGGCGCCAATCCCGACTACGCCACGGCCGCACAGCGCATCGTGCACCGCGAGACGGTCATTGCCGCCCTGTCCGACATCTTCGCAGAGCGCGAGACCGCGGAATGGGCGCGCCTGCTCGACGCCGCCAATGTGCCATGTTCGCCTGTCAACGACATCGCACAAGCCCTGGCCCATCCGCAGGTCCGGGCCATGCAGATGGTGCTCGACGTTGCGCGACGCGACGGCGGCGCTCTGCAACTGGCCGGCGTGCCGCTCAACCTGTCCGCCACGCCGGCGATGCCCGGCGGAGCACCACCGCGGTTGGGTGAGCACACGGACGACATTCTGAAACAGGAGCTGGGCTTCAGCGACGACAGGATCGAAGCCTTGCGCAAAGAGGGAGCGATATGAGCGGCAAGATCGACCTGGAACGCAATGGCGGGATCGCCACGCTGTGGATCGACAACCCAGCGCATCGCAATGCGTTGAACAACGACCTGATCGACGCCCTGACCGAGCACTACCGCACCCTGGCAACCGATCCCGCTTGCCGCGTCATCGTCGTCCGCGGCCGCGGCGGCATCTTCTGCGCCGGCCGCGAGCTGCGCGATCTGCGGGCGCTGCAGGATGCCGACAACGCCACCATCGTGGCGACCTACGAGAAGCTCAAGGCGCTGAACGAAGCCGTGTGGTTCTGCCCGCGTCCGACCGTTGCGGTCGTGCAAAAATACGCCTTCGGCGCCGGTGCAACGCTCAGCAGCTGGTGCGATATCACGCTGGCCGAGGAGGCCGCCCTGTTCGCTTATCCCGAGGTGCATCACGGCTTTCCGCCGTCGCCGGCGCTGATGGCTCTGTTCCTCGCCGTCGGCCGCAAGAAGGCGATGGAGCTGGTGCTGACGGGACGGCGCATCGACGCGCTGGAAGCCGACAAGATCGGGCTCATCACGAAGGCTGTCTCGGCGGCGTCGCTCGACGGAGAGCTCGACCAGCTGCTTGCGGGACTGCAGCGCAGCGGCCCCGACGCCATCATGCGTACCAAAGAGTTCGTCTGGCACAGCGACGAGGCCGGGCATCGCGCCGCCATGACGAGCGCGGTCGACAGCATCAGCCTTGGGCTTGCCAGCCCGCAGGCGCGCGAGGGCATCGCCGCCTTCTTCGACAAGCGCACGCCGAACTGGTGACAGCTACAGGAGGAAACAGTGAACAGGCGCAGTCTACTCATCGGTGCCGGCGCGGCCACCTTTGCCGCACGGGCGGGCTTCGCGCAGGACAAGTATCCGTCGCGCCCGATCAAGTTGGTGATTCCCTTCCCGCCGGGCGGTCCGACAGACGTGCTTGGTCGGCGCTACGCCGAGCGACTGTCGACGTTGCTGGGTGAGCCTGTCGTTGTCGACAACCGGGCGGGCGCCGGCGGCACGGTCGGCGCCGACCTCGTCGCCAAGTCCAAGCCCGACGGCTACACGATGCTGCTCGGCTCGTCGTCGACGCAGGTCAGCAGCCCGCTGCTGATGCCGAACCCGCCGTACCATCCGGTGAAGGACTTCACACTGTTCATCATCGGCTTCGTGCCGATGATGATCGCCTGCAATCCCGAGCTGCCGGTCAAGACCCTGCCGGAGCTGGTGGCGCTGCTGAAGGCCAATCCGGACAAGTACCGCTACAGCTCGTCGGGCATGGGCAGCATCAACCATCTCGGTGGCGAGCTGTTGAAGATGAAGGCCGGCAACCTCGTCTCGCTGCATGTGCCCTACAAGGGCAACAGCCCCGCCCTGCAGGCCGCGCTCTCCGGCGAGGTCGACTGGCTGCTCGACACGGTCGGAACGTCGCTCGGCCACTACAAGTCGGGGAAGCTGCGCTATCTCGCCATCTGCGCCGAGAAGCGGTCGACAGTCGTGCCTGAGATTCCGACCACCGCCGAGTGCGGCCTGCCCGATGTGCTGGTCTCCACCGTCAACCCCGTCGGCCTGCCGGCCGCGACGCCGTCGGAAATCGTAAACGTCATGGCCGACGCCACACGCAGGATCATGAGCGACGAGAAGCTGCAGGCCGAGCTGCGCGGCATGTCGATCGAGCCGGTGGCCGACGCCGACGCGAAGAAATCGGCCGCCTACTTCACCGCCGAGATGGAACGCTGGGAGCCGATCATCAAGGCGAGCGGGGCGAAGATGGAATGAGGCTCTTCCCGTAGAAGACCGACCATTTCGACTCGGGATAGTCGAGCACCGGCCCGCAGCGCGTGAAGCCTGCCCGCTCGTAAACCGTCCAGGCCGCCGGATGGCGATCCCCGGTCTCCAGCACCAGGCATCTCAGACCTTCGCCTCGCGCCAGCGCTTCGATTCGCTCGACGATCAGCGCGCCGACCTTGCGGCCGCGATGGGAGGGCCGCGTATACATGCGCTTGACCTCGCCGACACCGTCGGCATGTCGCTTCAGTGCACCGCAGGCCACAGCCGCACCGTTGTCGCGGGCAATGAATACGGTGACCGACGGCTCGGCCATTTCCTCCGCTGTCATGTGAAAGCAGAACTCAGGCGGCGTCAGCTCGAGCAAGACCGCATTGAGCTCGGCGATCAAAGCCCGCACGTCGTCTTGCAACGGAGTCTCGGCCGCGATGGATACACTCATCGATCACGCTCCATGCGGCACCAGCACCTGGCGCACGGTGGCGACCTCCTGCAGGCGATCGAAGCCTTCGTTCAGCTGATCGAAGCCGATGCGCTGGCTCATCATGCGATCGACCGGCAGCTTGCCCTGCTGGTAGAGGCTGATGAAGCGCGGGATGTCGCGCACCGGCACACAGCTTCCCATGTAGCTGCCCTTGATGGTCTTCTCCTCGCTGACCAGCGCGCTCTGCTTGAAGGAGAAGTCGGCGGCAATGGGCGAAAGACCGGCGGTCACGGTCGTGCCGCCCCAGCGTGTGACCAGATAGGCCGTCTCCATGGCCTTGATGGTGCCCGCGAGATCGAACGCGTAGTCGACGCCGCCATTGGTGAGATCGCGCACCTGCTGGACGTGGTCGGAATCCTTGGCGTTCACCGTATCGGTGGCGCCGAGCTGGCGCGCGAGCCCGAGCTTCTCGTCGGACAGGTCGATGGCGACGATGCGGCCCGCACCGGCGAGCACGGCGCCCATCAGGCCGCTCAATCCGACGCCGCCCAGACCGACAACAGCGACGCTGCTGCCCGGCTGGATCTTGGCGGTATTGACCACCGCGCCGACGCCCGTGACCACTGCGCAACCGAACAGGGCCGCGACATCGAGCGGCAGGGTGGGATCGATCACGACGACCGAACCGCGATCGACGACGGCGTATTCGGCGTAGCACGACACGCCGGACTGGTGGTTCACCGGCCTGCCGTCGAGATGCAGGCGATGATGGCCCGACAGGAGCTGCCCCGCCGAACGGGGCGTCACCGAACGCTCGCAGATATAGGGCCGCCCCTCCAGGCATCGTCGGCAACGGCCGCAGCTCACGTTGAAGGTGAAGCAGATATGGTCGCCCTTCTTCACGTCATGTACGCCCGGACCCACGTCGACGATCTCGCCGGCGCCCTCGTGGCCCAGCACGATCGGCACCGGCCGCGGCCGATCGCCGTTGACCAGCGACAGGTCGGAATGGCAGAGCCCGCCGCCGCCCACCTTGACCAGGACCTCGCCCTCGCCGGGCGGATCGAGATCGAGCTCGAGGACCTGGATGGGCTTGCTCTTGGCGAAGGGGCGCGGCGCACCGCAAACCGTGAGAACGGCAGCTTTCGTCTTCATCAGGCAATTCCTCCATCGACACGGACCACCGAGCCCGTGGTGAAACTCGACTTGGTCGACGCGAGATAAAGCGCCGCCGTCACGATCTCTTCCGGCTGGCCACTGCGTTTCAGGGCAGCCGTGCTGTTGAGCTTGTGCTCCTCGTTCCAGGCCTTCGAGACGTCGGTCAGGAAACGACCGGGTGAGATGGTGTTGACGCGTACCTTCGGGCCATACTCGAAGGCGAACGCTTCGGTGATGGCATTGAGCGCGGCCTTGGCGCCGGCATAGGGCGCGATCTGCGGTCGCGGCCGCAGCGCTCCGGCGCTCGAGATGTTGATGATCGATCCGCCATCGCCTGCCGCCATGCGGCTGCCGACCAGCGACATCAGGCGGAACGGCCCCTTGAAGTTCAAGGCGACGATACGATCGAACAGCTGCTCGGGCGTTTCGAGCGACGACGGCGCGAGCGGCGAGGAGCCGGCATTGTTGACCAGGATGTCGACCTTGCCGAAGGTGGCATAGGCCGCCTCGACGAGCCCGTCGAGCTCCTGCCAGTTGGCCACGTTGCAGGCGTATGTCTTGGCCTTACGGCCGAGCGCCCGCACCTCCTGGGCGACCTTGTCGCAATTCTCGAGCTTGCGGCTGGTAATGAAAATATCCGCGCCATGCTGGGCGAAGGCCTTGACCATCTGGTAGCCCAGGCCGCGGCTGCCGCCCGTTACAAGCGCGACTTTTCCGGTGAGGTCGAAGTAGTTGGTCATCGAACCCTTTCACTTGCTGTTCCCTCCGTCATCCCGAGCGAAGCCGTCCGCGGGGCGGCGTAGCCGAGGGATCTTCTTTCCACGACAAGTCGCCTTTCGCGGACAGAAGGTCCCTCCACGCGGCCCCTCCCGGGGCCTTGGTCGGGACGACGTAGAAGAAGATGACATGAACCCATAGCGTCGCTGGCATGTCACTTGCTAAGTGTACTCAAGGAGCGAAACGGGGCGGGGCCAGCATGAGCATCCTCTCATGAGCATACACGTCGCGCTGCATCATCGGACGACCTATCGGTACGACCGACCGGTCGCGCTCGGGCCGCAGGTCGTCCGGCTGCGTCCGGCGCCGCATTCGCGCACCGCCATCCTTTCCTATTCGCTCAAGATCGAGCCCAAGCAGCATTTCCTGAACTGGCAGCAGGACCCGCAGGGCAATCACCTGGCCCGGCTGGTCTTCCCGGACAAGACCGACGTGTTCGAGGTCGTGGTCGACCTGGTTGCCGACATGACGGTGATCAACCCCTTCGACTTCTTCCTCGAGCCGGAAGCCGAGCACTGGCCCTTCGCTTACGATCCATCGCTGGCCGAAGAGATCGCGCCCTTCCGCAAGCTTGAGCCTCCCGGCCCATTGCTCTCCGCCTGGCTCGCCACGGTCGATCGCAGCAAGCAGCGCACCGTCGATTTCATCGTCGGACTCAATGCCCGGCTGCAGAAGGAGATCGGCTACATCGTGCGCCTCGAGCCCGGCGTACAGACCTGCGAGGAGACGCTGCAGCTCGCCAAAGGCTCGTGCCGCGATAGCGGCTGGCTGCTGGTCACCATCCTGCGCCATCTCGGTTTCGCCGCACGTTTTGCCTCAGGCTACCTGATTCAACTCACGGCCGACGAGAAGCCGCTGGACGGTCCGGAAGGCCCAACCCACGACTTCACCGATCTTCATGCCTGGTGTGAGGTCTACCTGCCGGGTGCCGGCTGGATCGGGCTCGATCCAACCTCCGGCCTGTTGACGGGCGAAGGCCATATTCCGCTCGCCTGCACGCCGGAACCGTCGAGTGCCGCCCCGATCGAAGGGGCGGTCGACGAGAGCGAGGTCGAGTTCAGCTACGACATGAAGGTGACGCGCGTGCGCGAGACGCCGCGCAGCACCAAACCCTACACCGACGAGCAGTGGGCCGGCTTGTTGGCGGTGGGCGAGGCGATCGAGCGCGACATCGGCAAGCAGGATCTCAGGCTCACCATGGGCGGCGAGCCGACCTTCGTTTCGATCGACGACATGGATGGCGCCGAATGGAACACGTTGGCGCTGGGGCCGGAGAAGCGGCGGCGGGCCGGCGTGCTGTTCCGCAAGCTCGCCGATCGCTTCGCCTCCGGCCCGCTCCTGCATTTCGGTCAGGGCAAATGGTATCCCGGCGAGCAGCTGCCGCGTTGGGCGCTCGGCTGCCATTGGCGCAAGGATGGCGAGGCGATCTGGCGTGATCCCCATCTTTATGCGCAGGAATCCAAGCCTGTCGGCACAACGCCTGAAACGGCCCATCGCTTCGCGCTGGCCTTCGCACAACGCTTGCAGCTCGACCCCAACTACCTTTTCGAGGCGTTCGAAGACACCTGGTACTATCTGTGGCGTGAGCGGCGGCTGCCCAGCAACGTCACGGTCGACCAATCGAAGGTCAGGGACGAGCTCGAACGCGAGCGGCTGGCGCGCGTGTTCGAGCAAGGTCTCGAGACGGCCGTCGGCACGGTGTTGCCGATCCAGAGGGAGCACAACGGCCGCGGCCGCTGGCGCAGCGGGCCGTGGTTCCTGCGCTCCGAGAAGTGCTATCTGATCCCGGGCGATTCGCCGATCGGCTATCGCCTGCCACTCGATTCGCTGCCATGGGCGGCGCCGGCGGATGCCGGCTTCATTGCCGAGCCCGACCCTATGGCGCCGCATCCCGACCTGCCGCCCCTCGACGCCTTCCGCCGGGCGCCGGTGCTGCGTCGCCAGGAACGCGGCCTGCCGGCCGATACCAATGGCGAGGGCGAAGCGCGGCGCGAGGCCTGGCGGCGGGCGCTGGCGCCTGATCTCGGGCCGCGCCCGGGGATCGGCACCTCGGCCGGCAGCATCGTGCGCACGGCCGTCGTCTTCGAGCCGCGTGACGGCCACCTCTTCGTCTTCATGCCACCCGTCGAGCGCACCGAGGACTATCTCGAGCTCGTCACCGCCGTCGAGGATACGGCCGAAGAGCTTTCTCAGCCGGTCTTCATCGAAGGCTACCCGCCGCCCGGCAGCGATCCGCGCCTGCTGCATTTCAGCGTGACGCCCGATCCGGGCGTGATCGAGGTCAACATCCATCCGTCAACGAGCTGGCGCGAGATCGTGGACAAGACCGAGATCGTCTACGAGGAGGCGCGCACGACACGCCTGGGCGCCCAGAAGTTCATGATCGACGGCCGCCACACCGGCACGGGCGGCGGCAACCACGTGACGCTGGGCGGTCCGTCCGCGCCGGACTCCCCTCTCCTGCGCCGGCCCGACCTGCTGAAGAGCCTGCTGGGCTATTGGCTCAACCACCCGTCACTGTCCTACCTGTTTTCCGGTCTGTTCATCGGCCCGACCAGCCAGCATCCCAGGGTCGACGAGGCGCGCAATGACGCGCTGCATGAGCTGGAGATTGCCTTTCGGCAGATCGAGCCGGGTCGGGACGCGCCGCCGTGGCTGGTCGATCGCCTCTTCCGCAATCTGCTGGTCGACGCCACGGGCAACACGCATCGCGCCGAGTTCTGCGTCGACAAGCTGTTCACGCCCGACTCGGCGGCCGGACGGCGCGGGCTTCTCGAGCTGCGCGCCTTCGAGATGCCGCCGCATTGGCGCATGAGCGTGGCCCAGCAGGCGCTGCTGCGCGGCCTGGTCGGCAAGTTCTGGGACCGCCCCTACGAGCGGGCACTGAGCCGCTGGGGCACCCGCCTGCATGACGATTTCATGTTGCCGCACTTCGTGTGGCAGGACTTCAGCGACGTGCTCGCCGACCTCTCGGAAGCAGGCTACCGCTTCGAGCCCGCGTGGTTCGCGCCGCATTTCGAGTTCCGCTTTCCGCTGATCGGCGAGGTCGCCCAACGCGGTATCGAGGTCGAGCTGCGCCATGCCCTCGAACCCTGGCACGTCCTGGGTGAGGAGCCGGGCGGCGGTGGTACCGTGCGTTACGTCGACAGCTCCGTCGAGCGCTTGCAAGTCAAAGCCGCCGGACTGAACGATCGGCGCTATGTGATCGCCTGCAACGGCTGGCGCCTGCCGTTGCGCGCCACGGGCACCGCCGGCGAGTACGTCGCCGGCGTGCGCTATCGGGCCTGGCAGCCACCCAACGCGCTGCACCCGACCATCGGCGTGCATGCGCCTCTTGTCTTCGATATCCATGACAGCTGGAGCGGCCGCTCGCTCGGCGGCTGCACCTACCACGTGGCCCATCCCGGCGGCCGCAACTACGACCGCATGCCGGTCAACGCCAACGAGGCCGAGGCCCGCCGCCGCGCCCGCTTCTTCCCGATCGGCCATTCACCCGGCGACATGCCCGAGCCGCGGCCGATCGACAATCCGGAGCATCCGCTGACGTTGGATTTGCGACGGGC
>Ga0081455_10000638_pt1 | contig 45411 bp, 41 predicted proteins | sample TabmetS3T2R1_FD_70207 | JGI IMG/M metagenome (GOLD analysis project Ga0081455, IMG submission 70207) | Tabebuia heterophylla rhizosphere microbial communities from the University of Puerto Rico - S3T2R1 | ecosystem: Host-associated > Plants > Roots > Rhizosphere ...
GAGCCGGGCCCAGTACGAGAAGGTGCTGGGCTACATCGACATCGGCAAGAACGACGGTGCGCACCTGGCCATCGGCGGCAAGCGGCCGGACGATCCGGCGCTGAGCAAGGGGTTGTTCGTCGAGCCGACCGTCTTCACCGAGGTCACCAACGACATGCGGATCGCCCGTGAGGAGATCTTCGGACCGGTCGCGGCGCTGATCCGCTTCCGCGACGAGGACGACGCCGTGCGCATCGCCAACGACACCTCGTTCGGCCTGGCCGCGGGAGTGTGGACCACCGACATCGCCCGCGCCTACCGGATGATCCGGCGCCTGCGCGCGGGAACGGTGTGGATCAACAACTACCGCAAGGTGAACTATGCCGCGCCGTTCGGCGGCTTCAAGGAAAGCGGTGTCGGACGCGAGAACGGCGTGCACGCGATCGACGAGTACACCGAGGTCAAGACCGCGTGGATCACCACCGGCGGAACGATCAAGGACCCCTTCAACCCGCGCGCCTGAGCCAGCCCGCCGCGCCGTCGTCCACTGTGGTCAGTAGCTGCCTTCCGCCGCGGCCTCGGCCTTTTCCAGCGCCGCGAAAACGGGCGCATTGTCGACGTAGATCCGCTGGTCGGTGAACTTGCCGTCGGCGATAGTGAACACCGAACAAGCCTTGATCGAGATCGACGTGCCGTCGTACAGATTCCAGATGCCGAGCGACTCGAAGATCACGACACCGCCGTCCTGCTCCCAGACGTTGACGAGGTCGTGGTGCAACGAGCGCACCCGGCCGAGGACCTCGCCGAACGCGGCGAGGGCGCCGGCGCGCCCGGCGACGGTGGGGCTGTTGGCGAAGGTCAACGTCATGTCCTCGGCGTAGTAGGCGCCGTAACGCTTGGGGTCGTTCGACTCCATCGCCTCGTAGTAGCCCGTGAGGAAGTCGATCGTCGCCTTGCTCGCCTGCATCGTTGTGGTCTCCTTGTGTCCGCGGCGTCACTGCCGGGTCGCCGGCCGGGTCGGGTTGTCCATCTCGTGCCCTGAACGGAATCCTTTTGTGCCCTGCGCCGTCGGTCCTGCCGACGGCCCGCGTCCGTGCTCACCGGAGCGGTAGTGCTACCGCGGGTGAGAACGGCCGCCCGATCGGCTGGTGGGCCGCGTCGGATCGTCCGCGCGATGCCTATCTTGCAACCACGCCGCACGTGATGCAACTACCAGGTGAGACGTACTCTAGGCCCCTGAATACCGGGTCTTCCGAGGATACGGCGCGGAAGTGCCGGTATCCGGAGCCTGATGCCGGGGTCGCTCGCGGCGTCCCGCGTGTGGCCGAATGGGTGGGCTGTGGCCCTTGACACAGCCCTCCGGGTTGACGACCATAGTGCAACCCGGGTGCGTGAAACGCAACTCGACCGGCGTCTCGCCGGGCCCTACGAAGCATCGTTGCTTCTGGATCGGAGGTACACCGAAGTGCTGATGATGCTGCAGAGAAGGACGCCATGACGGCCGGCACGACGGGGCAGGGGCCCACGGTCCTGCCTCGCCCGGCCGCTCGCGACTGGCTGACCGATCTCAAGTACCGCTTTCCTGCCCGGTACGTGGCCAGCTGGGGTGCGCTCGCCCTGCTCCTCGTGGTCGCCGCCATCGCCGCTCCGGCCAGTCTCGGCGGCCAGTCGATCAAGATCGTCAGCGCCCTCGCCGGCATCCTCGCGATCGCCTCGATGGGACAGATGCTCGTCATCATGCTCGGCGCGATCGACCTGTCGGTCTCGGCGATCGTCGCCGCGACCGCGGGTGTCGTCGTGCACTACGGCATGCCCGGGGCCAACCTGTGGCTGGTCGTCCCGGCAGCCCTGGCCACCGCCGTGGTCATCAGTCTGGTCAACGGGTTCTTCATCACCGTTCTGCGGTTGAACTCGATCATCGTGACCCTGGCGACCTACGGCCTCGTCACCGGCGGCATGCTGCTGTGGACCGGCGTGTCCTTCTCGCTGACCGGGGAGGCACCGGCCTCGCTGCAGAGCGTCGGCACCTGGACGATCCTGAACGTCAACGCGTGTCTGATCATCGCGGTCGTGGTCGGGGTGGTGCTGGCCGCCGTGCTCTCGCGGACGCGCGCCGGTCGCCAGGTCGCCCAGGTCGGCTCCAACCGGCGGGCGGCCACCGCGCTCGGGGTGCGGACCATCTCGGTCCAGATGAGCACCTTCGCCGCGGTCGGGTTGCTGTACGGCTTCGCGGGATTGCTGCTCGCGGGCTTCATCGGCCACCCGGATATCTCGATCGGAGCGCCCTACCAGCTCGCCACGGTGACGGTGGCGGCGATCGCGGGCATCGCGTTCAGCGGTGGTCCGGCCAGTGTGGCGAGCCTGATCTGCGCCAGCGTGTTCCTGCAGCTACTGGACCAGGCGCTGGTCGCCATCGGCTTCTCCTCCGGCGCCCGCATCGTCGTCCAAGGCTTCGCCCTGGTCCTCGCTGTCTCGGCGGTCACCCTAGGGCAGTACGTGCTGCGCACCATTGGTCGCAGTCGCCGGGCCGCGGGCGCCCGGCGTCAGGCCTGAGCCCACAACTCCATAGCTTTCCCCTCTCTGCACGTCCGGGTTCGGCCGAATCGGGAGCAGGGGCAGTCCCATCACATCTCATTCTGGAGACATCATGTCCACCTCCACCCCACGCAGAACACGGTTTTCCCGGCCGCGTGCGGTTCTCACCGCAAGCGTGGCCATTCTCCTGGCCGGCCTGATCGCCGCGTGCTCGAACACCACCACGTCCAGCAACAACCAGAGTGCGCCGTCGGGCAAGGCGGAGAACCAGGTCACCGCGGACACCGTCGACCAGGCGCAGCTCGCGACCGCCATCCGGAGCACTTTCCTCACCGACGTCGACAAGTCCAAGCTGGACCCGGTGGTCGGCAACTCCCTCGCGGTGGCGTCGCAGCCGCTCACCCCGCAGCAGAACGATTTGCTGCGGACGTGCCTGCAGCAGGCCAGCTGCGACACGGGCCACGGAAATCTGACGGTCGCATTGGCCCGTGACAACGCCAACCCGTGGTCCAGCATCTTCCGTGCCGAGTTCACCGCGCAGGCCATCGCGTACCCGCAGGTCCGCAAGATTGTCTACACCAACGCCAACGGCAACGTCGCGGCCGCGATCGCGAACCTGCGCAGTCTCATCGCGCAGCGCGTGGACGTCATCGTGACCGACGCCCTGTTCGGCTCGGCCATCCTGCCCACGGTCAAGCAGGCCGAGCAGGCGGGCATCGTCTTCGTGAACGTCAACACGCCGCTGCCGCCCGATGTGGCCAGCGAGGTGAACAGCCAGGCGCTGCTGGACCTGTGCCAGGTCTACACGGACGGCATGAACCTCGTGACCGGTGCGGTCCCGGGTCAGTCGACGTATGCCCTCTACACCGGTATCCCGGGCAACGCGAACGCCGCCGCCTGGCAGCCGTGCGCGGAGAAGGTTCTCACGGGCGCCGGCTGGACCAAGGCCACCGAAGGGTTCACGCAGTGGACCCCGCAGGGGGACGCACAGGCCGCGAACGCGCTGCTGGCCTCCGGTAAGAACCCCGGTGCGATCGTGTACGACGCCGGTGTCTCCGAGTTCCTCAAGCCCTACATCGCGGCCAAGACGGCCCCGCCGGCAGTGTTCACCGACGTGGTCTTCTACTCCGACCTGACCCAGTTCCAGCGGGCCCAGGAGGCCGGAGTCGCCCCCAAGTGCTGGACTGCCAACAGCCACGCCTGGTACGGGCGGATGGGCGTCACCGCCGGCCTGATGATCAAGGACGGCCAGAACGTCCCCAAGACGGTCACCCCGCCGGTCCCGATCGTGACCTGTGACAGCGTGGTGAGCCTGAACAAGCCCAACACGCCGGCCAATGCGCCCGTGGGCGGGTTGCTGACGCCCGACCAGATGACCCTGGCGCTGTCCGTCTCGTGATTTCGCAGGGTGGCGGCCGGATTCCGGCCCCCGGTGTCCGGCCGCCACCCTCGGACACACTTTTCGCAGAAATATGGAGAAGACCGTGCCAGTGACCTCCTCAAGTGTCACGACCACGCCGGCCGGGATGGACAGCCGTCAGCCGGCCGTCGTCCTGACCGGTGTCTCGAAGTGGTTCCCCGGCGTCAAGGCGCTCACGGACGTGGACTTTGACTGCATGCCCGGAGAGGTCCACGCGCTCGTCGGTGAGAACGGGTCCGGAAAGTCCACCCTCATCAAGATCGCCTCCGGCGTGCTGGGCGCGGATACCGGAGACGTGACCATCGGGGGCCGTCCGCTGGCGGGCGGCACCGTGCAACGGGCCCGCAAGCTCGGCCTCGTCACGGCCTACCAGGACACGTCACTGGTGGAGGAACTGTCGGTCGCCGACAACATCGCGCTGTCGTTCAACGCCATCGGCCAGGCCCGCCCGGCGAACCTGGAAAAGGTCCTGGAGCGGTACCGGCTGCCGTTCAAGCCGTCGGACACGGTCGGCGCGCTCGGCCCCGGCGCACGGCAGCTGCTGGAGGTTGCGCGCGCGATGTGCCACGAGCCGCACGTGCTGATGCTCGACGAGCCGACGGCGGCCCTGGACATGAAGTACGCGGAGCATCTCGAGGAGCTGGTCCGCCAGACGCGCGACGAGGGTGTCGCGGTCGTCTACGTGAGCCACCGGCTGGAGGAGGTCCGCCGTCTGGCCGACCGTCTGACGGTCATCCGCGACGGCATCATCCAGGGGACCTACACCTCGCGCGACTGGAACGTCGACGAGATCGTGGAGCTCATGGTGGGTGCGCCGACCGACCTGGAGTTCCCGCAGCGCGCGGCGGCCACCGCCGAGTCCGCGCGGCTCGAGGTCCGTGGCCTCGCCGGGCCGGGATACGGCCCGGTGTCGGTGTCCGTGCGCCCCGGTGAGATCGTCGGTGTGGCCGGTGCCGAGGGCAACGGGCAGCGTGCGCTGCTGCGTGGCGTCATCGGCATCGGGCGGGACGAGGGTCAGGTGCTGGTCGACGGCAAGCGCGTGCGGGGGAGCACCCCGTCTTCGGCGCTGGACGCCGGGATCAGCTTCCAGAGTGGTGACCGCGCGGCGGAATCGATCTACAGCGAGCTGCCGGTGATGGAGAACAGCACCGCCCAGCTCGGTTCCGACAGCGGCCCGCTCGGGCTGGCCCTGCCGGGCGTGCTGCGCAAGGCGTTCGCGAAGGCGTCGAGCCGGCTGGGCATCGTCTCGGCATCGCCGTACCAGCCGATCAGCAGTCTCTCCGGCGGTAACCAGCAGAAGGCCGTCCTGGCCCGGACAGCCCTGCGCCGTCCCAAGGTCCTGATCGTCGACGAGCCGACACAGGGCGTCGACGCGCGGGCACGCATGGACATCTACCGCGTGCTGTCGAGCGCGGCCGAAGAGGGCATCGCCGTCCTGGTCAACTCGTCGGACTCCTCGGAGCTGGCCGGCCTGTGTGACCGGGTGTACGTGATGTCCCGGGGATCGGTGGTCGAGGAACTGCCGGGCCCGACGACGGAGACGGCCATCGTGCGCAGCTTCGTCAGCGCGGCCGGGGTCGACGAAAGCCGGCCCGACCAGATCAGCGCCGACGCGAGCCTGTTCTCCCGCGTGCTGGCGAAAATGTCCTCGCACTTCCCGATTCTCGTGCTGCTGGTGCTCACCGCGATCGTCGCGCTGTACACCGGTACGCAGACCGACGTGTTCTGGACCGGGCCGAACCTGGCCAACCTGCTGCTGCTCAGCCTGCCCCTGGCGGTCGTCGCTCTGGGGCAACAGTTCACGATGTTCTCCCGCGGATTCGACCTGTCCATCGGGTCGACCATGAGTTTGACCGTGGTGGTGGCATCCATGACGTTGCCGGATCTCAGCGCCGGATCGTTGCTGAAAACGTTGCCACTGCTGCTCTTGGTGGCGGGCGCGATCGGTGGCTTCAACGCGTTGATGATCGGCTGGCTGAAGATCAACGCGCTGGTGGCCACCATCGCGACGATGGGCATTGTGCAAGGGATCGCGATCATCCTGCGTCCCGAGCCGGCCGGGCTCATCGCGCCGGATCTCGGGTCGGCGGTCAGCCTCGGCGTGGGCTTCATCCCCGGGCCGTTCATCGCGCTGGCCGTGATCGCCGTCGCGGCGGAGATCTGGCTCTACCGCAGCCGGTCCGGACTGGCGGTGCGCGGGGTCGGGTTCAACCCCGAATCCAGCCGGCGAATCGGACGCCGGGTCGGTGTCGTGCGTTCGGTCGGGCTTCTGGGCTGTGCGCTCAGCGCGGTCGTCGCCGGAATTCTGCTGGCGTCCCAGACCGGAATCGGGTCGAACTCCGTCGGTGCCACCTATGCGCTGGCGTGTTTCGCCTCGGTGTTCCTCGGTGGCGCCGTCATGACCGGCGGTCGCGGATCGTTCGTGGGTGCCGTGCTGGGTGCGGTGTTCCTGTCCCTGCTGGACAATGTGACGCCGCTGCTGAATCTGCCGGACGCCACCCGGCAGGTCATTTACGGTGGGATCCTTCTCGTCGCGGTGTCGGCGTACACATTGGCGCAGCGGGCACGTGCCCGGCGATGAGCCGCGATCATGGCAGGTCCTAAACTCACCCGGGAAAGTGCGCAGACGCTGTCGCAAACCGGACAAGCTCGAGGGAGCTCAACACGTGACAACCATCAGCCAGAACGGCGGTTTCGAGGGCAAGGTCGCATTCGTCACCGGCGGATCCAGCGGAATGGGGCGGACGACGGCGCTGGCCTTCGCCGAGGCCGGCGCGAGCGTGCTGGTCGCGGACATCAACGAGAAGGCGAACCAGGAAACCGTCGAACTCATCGAAAAGGCCGGCGGTCGTGCCGTCGCGGCGAGCTGTAACGTCACCAGTGAAAGCGATATCAAGGCGGCTGTCGACCTGGCGGTCGAGGAGTTCGGCCGGCTCGATTTCGCGTTCAACAACGCCGGTATCGAACAGCCGCTCGCGGCGACGGCCGATATCACGGCCGACGACTGGGATCGCGTGGTCGCGATCAACCTGCGCGGCGTGTTCCTCTGCATGAAATACCAGATTCCGGTGATGCTGCGCGGTGGCGGCGGCGCGATCGTCAACACGTCGTCGGGCGCGGGAGTCATGGGTATCGCCGGCCAGGCCGCCTACACGGCGTCCAAGCACGGCGTCATCGGCCTGACCAAGTGCACGGCGCTCGACTACGCCGCCTCCAACGTGCGCGTGAACGCGGTGTGCCCGGGCATCATCGAGACACCGATGATGGACCGGTTCACCGGCGGCACGGCGGAGGGACGTGCCCGGGTGATCGCGCAGGAACCGGTCGGGCGGATGGGAAAGCCGGAGGAAATCGCGGCCGCGGTGCTGTACCTGTGCTCCGATGCGGCCGGGTTCATCATCGGTCACGCCATGGTGGTCGACGGCGGCCAGACCGTCGGGCTGCCGTAGCGGTTTCACCGGGTGGTGCCGTTTCCGCGGTGGAAGTCCTGGCTTCCACCGCGGACGGTGGGCTCCGGCTCGGTCGCCGGTTTCGGTAGCGCGCGAGCCTCGGTGGGCCGATCCGTCCAGTGTGTCGGGTCGTTTTTCGTCTCCCGTGCGAGTATGACGACGATCAGGTTCAGGGCGCCTCCCGCGATGATGTAGATGGCGAGTGGCCAAGCGGAACTGGTTGCGCTGAAGACCGTCGCGGCGATGAACGGAACCGGGGCGCTGAACGCCAGCACGCCGAGTGTCTGGGACATGGCGGCGCCGCTGTAGCGGAGCCGGGTGGGGTACAACTCGGGGACGAAACTCGACGTCGGCGTGTACACCAACGCGTGGCAAACGGGAAGAGCGACCAGGAACGAAATGATCAGGGCGATGATGTTTCCCGTGTCGATGAGGGCGAAGAACGGGAATGCCCAGACGATGGTCGCCGCGCATCCGGTCATCAGGACCGGGCGCCTGCCGTAACGATCCAGTGCCGCGCCGACCACGGGAATGGTGCCGACCTCGATCAGTGACGCCACTCCGACGGCGAGGAGCATGGAGCCGTGGCTGAACCCGGCGTGCGACCCGTAGGTGTAGGCGAAGGTCGTCGCCATATAGAAGAGAACGCCGGTCGCGGCGTTGGCCAGCGCTCCGAAGAGGAGGGCTTTCGGCGCTGACCGGAGTACGACGGCCGCCGGGAATCGTTCCGCCGCGTTCGCCTTCTTGACGACACGGAAGGCCGGCGAGTCGTCGATCTTCAGGCGGATATAGAGTCCCACGACGACGAGCACGGTGCTCGCCAGAAACGGGATGCGCCAGCCCAAGGATTCCAGTCCGGACGCCGGTAACCGCTGGATTCCGTAGAACAGTGCAGTGCCCATCACGAGGCCCAGCGGTACCCCGACCTGTGGCCAGCTCGCGTAGAAGGCCCGGCGATTCCGTGGCGCGTGCTCGGCGGCCATGAGGACCGCGCCGCCCCATTCGCCGCCGAGGGCGATTCCCTGGACGAGCCGGCAACAGACGAGCAGAATCGGAGCGGCGACGCCGATCGTGTCGTATGTCGGAAGACAGCCGACAGCGACGGTGCTGACTCCCATCATCACCACGGTGGTGACCAACATCTGCTTCCGGCTGACGCGGTCGCCGAAGTGGCCGAAGATCAACGCTCCCAGCGGCCGGGCAGCGAACGCGACGCCGAACGCCGCGAACGAGGCCAGCGTGCCGGCCAACGGCGACAGGCTCGGGAAGAACAAGCGGCCGAAGACCAGCGCCGAGGCTGTGCCGAAGATGAAGAAGTCGTAGAACTCGATGGTCGTGCCGATGAGGCTTGCTGTCGCCACTCGCGTGATCGGAACGTCCTGAGTTCCGGGTGACGGGGCCGCAGTCGTCGCCATCGCCGTTCCACATCCTTTCCCGTGCGGGCCGGGGTGGTCCTGACGGCCATCGTAAACCGGGTTTTACACGACGTTCAAGGACTGGTTTTTATCTCTTGCCGCTGGATCGACTAGTGCGGTAATGTCTGACAGTTTTGCCGTAGATGGGAGCCCCGCCGGTTTCGTGGATCGGTGAAGCAGGCCCAGCCTGTTTCCTTGTTCCAGAGGATGCCCGGTTGCTGGCGCGCGCTTTAGTCTCGGTTCAGATGCGGAGATCGGGACGAGATCCGCGCTCCTCCCCAGTGATTCAGGAGCCACGTATGTCCACTGTCGACGACGACGTGACCACCGGGACGCACGTCGCGAGTTTCGAGGAGACAGTCGCGCACGCCCGGTCCGTCCTCGCGGTGCCCGGACACCTGGCCGACCGGTTCGGGGAGGTGGCCGGGAGTGGCGCCGACGTCGTGATGCTCGACCTGGAGGACCACGTCGCTCCGGACGCGAAGCCGGCCGCGCGGCGCAACATCGCCGAATGGCTCGACGCCGGCGGGAACGCCGTGGTGCGCGTGAACGGTGCCGGGACTTCCTGGTGCGACGACGACCTTGCCATGCTTGCCGGACGCCGGTGCGTGGTCCTGCTGCCGAAGGTCGACACCGCCGCGCAGGTGGAGCGAGCCGTGGACGCACTCGGCGACGGGTCGAGCGTGATTCCCGCTCTCGAGACCGCGGCGGGCATCCTGTCGGCTCGTGAGATCTGCTCGGCGCGCGGCGTGCTCAGAGCGATCTTCGGCAACGGCGATCTCGCTGCCGAGCTCGGGATCGAACTCGACGACCGCGTTGCCCTGCGGCACGCCCGCTCGCAGGTGGTACTCGCGTCCGCGGCGGCGGGTGTCGTGCCGCCGATCGACGGGGTTACGACAGTGCTGGAGGATGAACTGTTGCTGGCCGACGTCCGGGATTCGCGGGCGCTCGGGTTCACCGGCAAGACCTGTGTCCACCCGAGTCAGGTCGCCGTCGTGAACGAGGGCTTCGCACCTGACCGAGATCAGGTCGAGTGGGCGCGCGAGGTGCTCGCCTCGGCCGGCGACGGCTCGATCCGCAAGGTGCGGAACAGGATCGTGAGCAAGCCGATGGTCGAGCACGCCCGGCGACTTGTCGCCCACGCGGCCCGGGCAGGAGGCAGGCAGGCAGAGCGTATGCCGGACAGCGGTTCTGCCCGGCCGGCTGGGAGACGGCGATGATGACTCCACACACCGCGGACACCGACCTGCTGCGGCGGGCGTACGGCACGTTCCCCAGCGGGGTCATCGCGGTCTGCGGACTCCGTGACGGGGGTCCCGTCGGGATCGCCGCGAGCAGCTTCGTGCCGGTGTCCATGGCTCCGCCGTTGGTGTCGGTGTGCGTGCAGCACACGTCGACGACGTGGCCGCGGCTGGCCGAGTGCCCGCGGCTGGGGCTGTCGGTGCTCGGCTCGAGTCAGCGCGGCGTGTGCCGGCAGATCGCTGCCAAGACCGGCGACCGGTTCGCGGACGTGGCGTTCGCGGCCACCGGCGAGGGCGCGGTGCTGCTGCACGGCGCGGCCGCGTGGCTGGACTGCAGCATCCACGACACCGTCACCGCGGGTGATCACGACCTGATCCTCCTCCGCGTCGAGGCCTTGCGGATCCACGAGGACGTGCGTCCGCTCGTCTTTCACCGCAGTGGCTTCCACGCCCTCGCGGAGCCGGCGGCATGAAGAGCGCGCAACCCGAGGGTGTCCGATCGACGGACCGGGTAGCGGACGCCGTCGCCGCGCTGAAGGACGGTACGCCGGTGCTGGTGGCCGACGCCGTCGACGGCAAGCACGAGTACGACGTCGTCCTTCCCGCCGCACTGGCAGGGCCGCGATGGACAGCGTGGACCGTTCGGCACACGTCGGGCTTCCTGTGCGCGCCGCTGACGACACACCGGGCGGGCGAGCTCGGGCTGCCGCCCATGGTCGAGCGCAACGAGGATCCGCGTCGTAAGGCATACACGGTGGCGGTGGACGCCGCGGACGGCATCTCCACGGGGATCAGCGCGGCCGACCGCGCCCGCACGGCCCGCGTGCTGGCGGATCCACAGGCGCGGCCGGCCGACTTGCGCAGGCCCGGGCATGTCGTGCCGCTGCGAGCTCGGCCCGGCGGAGTAGTCGAACGTGCCGGTTGCACCGAAGCGGGCGTCGACCTGTGCCGCCTGGCCGGCCTGCCGCCCGTGGCGTTGAGCGCCGGGTTGGTCGCGGATTCGGACAAGGCCACCAGCATGGCCGGCCCCGACGATGTCGCCCGCCTTGCCGCACGGCACGACGTGCCCGTCGTCGACATCGCCGAGCTGGTCGAGTACCGGCTGCTGTTCGGTGACGGCGAACGTGGCCGGGTCACCCCCGCATCGATCGCCCGGTTGTCCACCGAACATGGCGCGCTGGACGTGGTCGGCTACCGCGATGAGGTCACCGGAGCCGAGCACCTCGCGTTCGCCGGCCGTCGCGATGCACGCGCGCCGCTCGTCGCGGTGCACGCCGAGTGCGTCCTCGGCGACCTTTTCGGACCGTCTGCCTGCGACTGCGGCCACCCGCTCGCCGGCGCACTGGACGCCGTGGCTCGAGCCGGCGGCGTACTCGTCTACCTGCGCCGGACCGGCCACACCTGCACCGAGGTGCCCGGCGCGCACACCTGGACGGTGAGCGACGATGGCGCCGCCGGCGCGATCCTCGCGGACCTCGGATGCCGCGCCGTCCGGCTCGCGCCCGGGCCGACGACTGCTGCGCGGCTGGCCCGGCCCGGGCTGGCTGTGTTCGACGTGCCGCGGATATCCACCGCATCCGAGCGGCTGCGCACGACGGGTCGTGCCGGAGCACGAAACCCGTTGCACGTCCTGACCGAGGGGAAGGGCCTGGGAGCAGTTGACCTGAGGTGACCGCCTGGGGCGGGAGCCTTCCCGCCAGTTCATCGCTGGATGCAACCAAGGACAGCGGGCGAAGCTGCCCGCGGAGGAGGTGGCTGTCGTGGCCGGACGATTCGACGGGCAGGTGGCGCTGGTGACCGGAGCCGCTCGCGGGCAGGGGCGCTCTCATGCCGTGCGGTTCGCCGAGGAGGGCGCCGACATCATCGCCGTCGACGCGTGCATCACCTACGAGGACAGAGGCTACCCGGGCCCGGAACCCGAGGACCTCGAGGAAACCGCGTGCCTCGTGGAGAAAGCGGGCCGGAAGGCTGTCGCTCACCGGGTGGACGTGCGCGACCTGGCCGCGCTCGAGGCGGCCGTCGGCGACGGCGTGCGCCGGCTCGGCAGGCTGGACGTGGCGTGCGTGAACGCCGGCATCGGCACCCGTTACAGCGTCGCGCACGAGATGCCGCCGGAAGAGTGGCAGACGATGCTCGACGTCAACCTCACCGGAGCATGGCACACGTGTCGCGCGAGCGTCCCGCACATCCTGAAAGGTGGACGCGGCGGTGCGGTCGTCCTCACCGGGTCGGTCGCCGGCGTGCGCGGCCTGCCGCACCTGGCGAACTACACGGCGGCGAAACATGGCGTCGTCGGGCTGATGAAGGTGATGGCCATTGAGCTGGCTCCGCACCTGATTCGCGTGAACGTCGTCCTCCCGTCCCAAGTGGACACCCCCATCATCATGAACCCCAAAACCTTCTCGCTGTTCTGCCCGGACATCGACAATCCGACCAAGGAGGACTTCGCGGCCGCGTCACAGGCGAGCAACCTGCTGCCGATTCCCTGGGCCGATCCCACCGACATCAGCAACGCCGTGCTGTTCCTCGCCTCCAGCGAGGCGCGGTGCGTCACCGGTGTCGCGCTCCCGGTGGACAACGGACTGCTGGTCAAGTGAGATCACGAGGTCGTCACGATGGGACACTGTGTGCCGGTCCGGCCAGGTTCGAGTGGTGGAGGGTGAAGTGAGGTTCAGTGACAAGGTGGTCGTCGTCACCGGCGCGGCCCGTGGGATCGGGTTCGCGGCGGCGCGAGAGTTCGCCGCGGGGGGCGCGCGGGTGGTGGTCAGCGATCTCGACCCCGATCGGGTCGATTCGGCGGTGCGGCGGCTCCAGGACGATGGCGACGAGGTCCTCGGAGTCGTCGGGGACGTCAGCAGGCGCGCGGACGTCCAGTCCGGTGTGGACCGTGTGCTGGACCGGTTCGGCCGGGTCGATGTGCTGGTGAACAACGCCGCCACCCAGGTCACCACGCCGGCCCGGGAGTTGACCGAGGAGCATTGGCGTCGCGAGCTGGACGTGTGCCTCACGGGGAGCTTCTTCTGGGCTCAGGCCGTCGCGGTCGGGTCCATGATCCCGCGCCGCGAAGGCACGATCGTGAACGTCGGCTCGGGCGCCAGTCTCGTGGCGATCCCCAACTCCGTGTCGTACGTGGCGGCCAAGCATGGCATCGTCGGCCTCACGAAGGCACTCGCGAGTGACTGGGGCCAGTACGGGATCCGCGTCAACTGCGTGTGTCCCGGCTTCACCTGGACGGATCTGGCGAGGGGAGTCGGTGAAGCGGACCCGGAGGCGATGCGCCGGCGTATCGAGCGGATCCCCTACGGTGCGGGGGCACAACCCGAGGACATCGCGTCGGTGATTGCCTTCCTCGCTTCTACTGACAGTGGGGCCATGAGCGGTGCGGTGGTACCCGTCGACGGCGGCACGGTCGCGTTGTCCTCCGGCTATTCGGCTCCACGCGACGAATCTTCGTCGGTGCGCGGGTAGGTACGTGCGGCCGGCGCGCTCAGTCGTGCGCGTGCAGCAGCAACTGGCACACGAGCCGGACCTCGGGGTGCGTGAAGTCGAGGCCGGAGATCTCGGTGGCACGCTTGATGCGGTAGCGGAGGCTGGTCACATGCAGGCCGAGCTGCTCGGCGGCATCCCGGTAACTGGCGCCGGCTTTCAGGAAGACCTTGACCGAACGGAGATAGTCCGATCCTCGCCGGTCGTCCTCGGCGCCGAGTTTTGTCAGCCCGGGAAGTGTCAGGTCCTTGCGCTCGACGATGAACTGGTTGAGCTCGCTGAGGACGACCTGTGGCTGTACGTCCTCGTACAGGACGAACTGGGGTGCGGGATTCCGCCGGACGGCGACGAGTGCGTCCTCGGCTTGTTTGCGCCGGATGTTGAGTTCGCCGAGCCGCGGGCCGACCGTGCTGGCGACTCCGCAGAGCTGGGCCGTGAGGCCAGAGCCGGAGCGGGACACTGTTTCCCGGCCCAGCCTGCGGATCCCGTCGATGGTGTAGTCCTCGGGGACGGCGAGGATCGCGAAGACGGTCCGGCCGATGCGGGAGGTCACGGCGTCCCAGCGAAGCGCCTCGCACGACAGCGCGACGTGGTCGGCCAGCCGTTCCCATTGTTCCTCGGTTGTCCCGCCGTCCGGGAGGAGCGTGCCGACCGGCGCGAACGCCAGTACGGCGAACAGGCCCTGACGGGACAGCCCGAGCTCGTCCGCCTGCCGGTTGAGCGAACCCTGTCCGGACAGCAGCGACCGGACCAGGCCGCCCCGGCGTCGTCGCTCCGACCTGCGTTCTTCGTGGTGCAGCAACAGATGCGGGACCGCGATCTGCGCGGCATCTCGCATGCTCGACGGGGCGTGCGCGGGAAGCAGCGTGTCGCCTTCCGCGGCCCAGATGAACCCGAGCAGCTGACTCCTGGTGCGGATCGACGTGATGAGCCTGCGATGCGCCTTTCCCGGTCCCGTACCGAGATCCACGACCTCGCTCGTGGTGCGCAGTCGCTCCAGGCTGCCCGTCCGGTCCAGATGCTGGAGCCATTCCGGTGGGATCCGCCTGCCCAGGATCGCGGTGTTGCGGCCCTCGTCCATGTCACCGGTGAACGACGAATAGCTGAGCACGCGGAACTGGGAGTCCTCGATGATGGTGGGACCGCCGACGAGTTCCGCGAGCGCGTCGGCCAGCGCGAAGAGATCGCCGCGGGGAAGCCCACTCGAGGTGTCGAGTTCGGTCGTGCCCGCGGTGCGGCGGGGGACGGCCGCGTCGCCGTCCTCTTCCACTGTCGTGGACAGTGCGGACAGTAGCGCCTGCCAGGGGCGTCCTCGCCGGAGCAGGCCGAGCACGACGTCGTTCGTTTCGGCGTGTTCGACGACTTCTTCCCGGCACGCGCCCGCACCGGGATCGCGGAGGAGGAGGAACCGGCACGACCGCCGGGCCGCGGCATCGATGAGCGATGTGGCGTCCTCCGGCTTCACCCCGATGCCGGCCAGCGCGACCGCGGTGAGGTCGGCCGGCGCGCTGTCCGGTTCCCACACGGCGACCGAGGAGAGGTTGTGCGTGAGGAGATGGCGTGGTGCGGCGACGAAATGGACCATGTCGGCCACTTCGCGGAGGAGGGTGCTGATCGCCCGCGACATCACGCCGCCGTGGCGGGGAACGCTGTCCGGCCTCGGGCGGGGCGGCGCGCGAGCGACCGGCGCCGCGCTGCGAACGGAATCAGTGCTGTGCCCACGTTGGCCTCCTTGCCCCGTCGGTAACCCTAGGCCGCACGCGAGGGCCACCACCCCGCCGAACATCGAAACCCATGCCCCTTGTTTTCGTCAAGACGAGGAATCCAGGGGTACCGGCGAGACCTAGTGTTGATCCGGAAGGCAACGGGGACCGGTCTCATCAACGGAGAGGGGAGACGGGGTGGAATCAGTGGACGACGGCCTGCGCGGCAAGGTCGTCCTCGTCACCGGCGGCAGCCACGGGCTCGGACTCGAGATCGCCAGGGCACTACTCGCCGCCGGCGGCTCGGTGCTGGTCAGTGGACGCGACCCGAACGTCCTCGCCGACGCGGAACGGCAACTCTCCCCGCACGGCGACCGCGTTTGCGCGGTCCGCTGCGACATCCGGGACGAGGGCCAGGTCGGCGAGATGGTCGACGCGGCTGTCGGCCGGTTCGGCGGCATCGACGGGCTGGTCAACAACAGCGGCGTGGCCGGGCCGACAGCGCCGGTGCTCGATTCGGACCCCGCGCAATGGCGGGACGCCGTCGAGGTCAACCTCGTGGGCACCTACCTCTGTTGTCGCGCGGTGCTGCCGTCCATGGTCAAGGCCGGCGGCGGAAGCATCGTGAACATCGGCACGATGACCGCGAAGCGCCCACTGTACGGCCGGACGAGCTACGCCGCCGGGAAGTCGGGCTTGATCGGCTTCACCCGGACACTGGCGTTCGAGGTGGGGCAGTTCGGGATCCGCGCGAACGTCGTCTCTCCCGGCCCGGTCGACGGACCCCGGATGGACCGGGTCTTCGCCGCGCAGGCCGAATCGCGCGGAATCTCGGTCGACGAGGCACGCGCGGAGATGCTCGACGAGTCGCCGCTGCGGAAGCTGACCCCGGCATCCGACGTCGCCTCGGCCGTGACGTTCCTGATGGGGCCCGGTGCCGGTTCGATCACCGGTGAGGACGTCAACGTGTCCGCCGGCATCGTCATGTACTGACCGACCTACGTCCTTTCGAGATGGTGCCACCGAAGGAGCCACTGTGTCTGAAGTGATCGACCTGTCGCAGGACATCTACCAGTCGATGAAGGTGTATCCGGGTCACCTCAAGACGGTCGTGTTCGAGCACACCAGCCATGAGGAGACCGCGCCGCGCTTCGAGGGCGGGTTCTCGTTCCAGACCACGGGAATCCTGCTCAACGACAACGGGCCGACCCATGTGGACTCGTTCTCGCACCTCGACCCCGCGCCCGATGCCGAGACGATCGACCGGATGCCGCTGCACCTGTTCTTCGGTCGCGCGGTGTGCCTCGACGTTTCGAAGGTCGCGCCGCAGACCGACATCACCGCCGAGGATCTGGACGAGGCGGAAGACGCCGGCGGTCAGGTCGTGGAGCCGGGCGACATCGTGCTGTTCCACACCGGTGCGCACGGCCGGCACGCCGGGGAACCGGAGTACCTGTCGGAGTTCCCCGGTCTCGGCGAATCCGCGTGCGAGTGGATCGTTCGCCGCGGTGTCAAGACATTCGGGGTCGACAGCCCCACCCCGGACAACCCGATCAGCAAGACGTATCCGTGCCACATGATGTGCCGCGAGCAGCACATCACCCACTACGAGAATCTCACCAACCTCGACCAGCTGATCGGCAGGCGGTTCACGTTCTACGGCTTCCCGCTCAAGATCGTCGGCGGGCACGGCGGCCCGACCCGGGCCGTCGCGTTCCTCGACTAGGGAGTGCTGGGCCGCAAACCGCCTCGCCGATTGGGAAACACCACCCCGCGGACCAGGTGAGCCGGAGAAGGAGGCGAGCAATGGGACGACACGTCCTGAAACGGGTCTGGGTGTCCGAGCCGACCGACGTCTGGGCGGCCGCCGGCCCGGCGCGTGACCTGGACGAACCGCTCGCCGGCCTCGTCCGCGGGATCATCGACGACGTCCGGCAGCATGGTGACGCCGCCGTCCGCGAATACTCGCAGAAGTTCGACGACTGGTCCCCGGACTCGTTTCTGCTCTCCCCCGAGGACCGTTCCCGCGCGGTCGAGCGTGTTCCCAGGTCGATGACGGACGACTTCGTCCGGACGCAGGAACGCGTCCGGCGGTTCGCCGAGGCCGAGCTCGCCGCCCTCGGTGAACTCGACATCGAGACCGATCCGGGCGTCCGGGCCGGGCACGTCCGGGTCCCCGTCGACTCGGTCGGTGTCTACGTCCCACCGGTGTCCGACCCGGCCTCGGCCGCCGCGGTAGCCGCCGTGGTCACGGCCAGGGCCGCGGGCGTGCCACGGGTCGTGGCGTGCACACCTCCGGTCGACGGCGAGATCCCGCTGGTCCCGGTCGCCGCCCTGCAGATCGCGGGTGCCGACGAGATTTACGTGCTCGGTGGGGTGCCGGCGGTCACCGCACTGGGTCTCGGCACCGAGACCATCGGCGCCGTCGACCTGGTCGCGGGCCCCGGCGGGGCCGACATCAGCGAGGCGAAGCGTCAGCTCAGCCGCGACGTCGGGATCGACCTCTACTCCGAGTCCTCGGAAATCCTGATCCTTGCCGACGACTCCGCGGACTCGTTGGCGATCACGCGTGAGCTGCTGGCCCCGCTGCGGTTCGACGGGCCCGCGATGGTTGTTCTGGTGTCGACATCGGAACGGCTGGCCGGTGCGGTGCTGGACGAGGTCTCGGCGGAGCTCGAGCGGGAGCCCACCGACGGGGGTCTCGCCGGCCGCTGGGAGGCCGCTGGCGAGGTCTACGTCGTCGGATCGGTGCCGGAGGCGGTCGAGCTCGTCAACGAGCTCGCTCCGGCGCTGGTCGGTGTGTTCATGGCCGGTGCTCGTTCGTTGCTCGGCCGGCTGCGCAATGTCGGCCTCGTCGTGCTCGGGGACGTCCGCGGCGTCCCTCCACAAGGGCCCACGCTCGACGCGATCCGGCTGCTGCCCACCGGACGCGGGGCCAGGTACACGAGCGGATTGTGGGTCGGGAAGTTCGTCAAGACGGTGTCCTTCCGCGAGCTGACCACGGATTCGACCGCGGGTGCGCCCGCCCGGAGCGGACGTACCACCCGTGGCACGCGTCGTGCCGCGAAAGCGGCCGGACCGAAGACCTGACGTACCGAAGTCGCTACCAAGGGAGGTTCCATGACCACGGAGGCCAACGCTCCGATGAAGTTCGGTGTGTTCCTCGGCCCGCACCACAAGATCGGGCTGAATCCCAACCTTGCCATCCAGCGGGACATCGAACTCGCCGAGTATCTCGACCGGCTGGGCTACGACGAGCTCTGGTTCGGTGAGCACCATTCCAGCGGCGTCGAAACCGTCGCGTCCCCGGAGATGATGATCGCGGCCGCCGCCCAGCGCAGCACCAGGATCAAACTGGGTACGGGCGTGTGCTCGTTGCCCTATCACCACCCGCTCATGCTCGCGGACCGGATCGTCCAGCTGGACCACATGACTCGCGGGCGGATGATCTTCGGGGCCGGACCGGGGCAGTTGCTCGACGACGCGACGATGCTCGGGATCGAACCGTCGACCCAGCGCGCGCGAATGGAGGAAGCGCTCGAGATCATTCTCCGGCTGTTCGCCGGTGAGACGGTGACGGCCAAGACCGAGTGGTTCACCATCCAGGACGGCGTCCTGCAGCTCGCGCCGTACTCGGACTTCGAGGTCGCGGTCACGGCGTCGGTGTCCGCGAACGGCCCGGCGCTCGCCGGGCGGCTGGGCGCGAGCCTGCTGTCGCTGGCCGCGACGGACCCGACGGGGATCGAGCGGCTCGCTTCGCACTGGGAGATCGTGCAGACCGAGGCCGCTGCCAACGGGCACACCCCGGCTCGGTCGACCTGGCGGCTGCTGGGACCGATGTACATCGCCGAGACGTTGGAGCAGGCCAAGGCCGACGTCCGGTACGGGTTGAAGTGGATCCAGGACTTCCTGGCCCACCTCGTGCCCACCGCGCTCGGCGTCTTCGACAACAGCGACGACCTCGTCGACGTGATCAATGAGTCCGGCCGTGGTGTCATCGGCACCCCGGACATGGCGGTCGAGCAGCTGACCCGCCTGCGGGAGAAGTCCGGGGGATTCGGGACCTACCTGCTGCAGGGCGCGGACTACGCCCGCTTCCCGAACATGCTCCGCAGTTACGAGCTGTTCGCGGAGGAGGTCGTCCCACGGATGAACGGCCAGCTGAAGCCACTCGAGGCGTCGTTCGCACGCGTGGAGTCCTCCGGGAAGGCCGGCGCGGAGGCCACCGCGCGGTCGCAGGCCGAGGCCACGGCTCGTTACCAGGATCGACGCACTGCGCAGAAGTAGCCGCCCGGTGCGGGGGCGTGGCGAACGGACATCGGCAAAGGAGCTGGAAGTGGGACGTCTGGACGGCAAGGTCGTGGTCATCTCGGGTGCCGCGCGCGGGCAAGGGCGGGCGCACGCGGTCAAGCTGGCGGGGGAGGGTGCCGACATCGTCGGCTTCGACCTCTGCGACGGCTTCGTCTACACGCGACACCCCGCGGCGACGGAGGAGGACCTGGAACAGACGCGCAAGGAGGTCGAGGCGATCGGCCGCCGGTGCCTCGCGCGCAAGCTCGACGCCCGCGATCTGCCGGGGTTGCAGCAGCTCGCCGACGACGCGATGAGCGAGTTCAAACGCGTCGACGTCCTCATCGTCAACCACGGGATCTGGTCGGTTGCCCCCAACAGCTGGGAGCTGCCCGAGGAATCCTGGCAGGAAAGCATCGACGTGATGCTCACCGGGGCGTACAAGGTGCAGAAGGCGTTCGTGCCCAAGATCATCGAGTCCGGGCGGGGCGGATCGATCGTCTTCACGTCGTCGTCGAACGGCACCATCGCCCAGCCGGGGGCTGTGGCGTACTGCGTCGCGAAGAGCGGCCTGCAGATGATGACGAAGGTTCTCGCCCACGAGCTGGGGTCCCACGACATCCGGGTGAACTCGGTCAGCCCTGGCCGGACCGACACCCCGTTCATCACCGGCGGGACCGTGGAGTATTCGCTGGAACGCTGGCCCGAGTACTTCGGTCACGGCGCGCGGGTCCTGCTCGACGGCGACCCGAAACGGCCGCCGTCGGTGATCGCCGACGCCGTGGTCTGGCTGGTCTCCGACGAGGCCCGCTTCGTCACCGGCATCAACGTCCCGGTGGACTCCGGCCGGGTCATCTGGTGACCGTTCCCGTCCGCTCCGTGCCGGCCCCGGCCGGCACCCGGCAACGCAGGTGGTGAATCGCAGTGTCCCAAGCCGTGGAGACCGTCCACGACTCGTCCCGTCGAAGTGGGAGCGCGGTCGAACGTGCGCGTGCGTTCGTCGAACGGCATGTGGCGCCCGTCGCGCTCGAACTCGACGGCAGGCACGACCCTCGCGAGTCCTTCTCGTGGGAGCTGATCGAGGCCGCGCATTCGTACGGTCTGGCCACCCTGTGCCTCGACGGGCAGTACGGGGGCGAGGGCCTGGACTTCCCGACGTTCATCCGGGTTGGGGTCGAGCTCGCCAAGGGGGACCTCGGTATCGCGGCGATGATCGTGCAGACGAACCGGCTCGGGGTCATGCTGCAGACCTGCGGCACGCCCGAGCAGCGCGAGCGCTACCTGTCGGGAATCGTGGCAGACCCGCGGTGCCTGCTGGCCTTCTGCCAGTCCGAGCCGCACCTCGGATCGGACTCCGGCCTTCCGGTGAACTCGGGGCCACATCGCACCAGGTACCACACGCGTGCGGTTCGCGAGGGCGACGATTGGGTGCTCACCGGCAAGAAGATCTACATCGACAACGGTGCGACGGCGAAGTACTACCTCGTGATGGCGCAGACCGACGACGACGCGCCGACCAACCGCGGGACGACGTGTTTCGTGCTCGAAGGAGGCATGCCGGGGCTGAATCCGGGCCAGGTGTTCGACAAGACCGGCGAACGCCTGGCGATGCACGCCGAGGTGAACTTCGACGGGGTGCGGCTGACCGACGCGCACGTGATCGGCGAGGTCAACCGCGCGCACGCGGTGCACGCGCTGTTCACCTCGACCCGCAACGTCACCGCCGCCTCCACCGCACTCGGTGTCGCGGAAGCCGCGTACGACTGCGCGCTGTCCTACGCCCGCGAGCGGGTTCAGGGCGGCCGGCACCTGATCGACCATGGTGCGGTGCGGGTGGATCTCGCGCGGCTGCGGATGGAGATCGATGCGGCGTCCGCATACGTGCATGCGACGGCCGCCGCGGCGGCGGGCTCCGAACCCATCGGCAAGGCCGCGGGCATCTATCCCAAGGTGGTTGCGGGGGAGGCTGCGTGGTCGGCGGCGCAACTGGCCGTCGACCTGCACGGTGCGCGTGGGTACACCCGCGGCTGGCAGGCCGAGAAGCTGCTGCGGGACGCGCTGTCCTTCGGGCACGCGGGGACGCCGACGCGGACGGCCATGTTGAAGGCGGCGAAGGCGCTCTACGGCGATCCCGAGCCCCTGGTGCTTTAGCGAGTGTTTTGAAGGTGGTTTGCGTGGCGGTGCGGGTGGCGGAACCTGAGGCGGCCCCTGGCTGTGGGATCGCCTCCTCAGGTATGCCCGATAGAGGAGGCGCTGGCGGTGCTTTTCCTGCCAGGAACCGCCTCAGAACCCGCAGCGGTGCCGGTTGACGGCCCACCGCAAGCGGCTCCGCCGCTTAGGACACAGAACCTAGGAAGGAGCGAGGAGTGGACTACACGAAGCGCGAGGCGAAGGACGCCGCGAAGGAAGCGTTCCGCGGTATCTGGGGCACCGTCCACACGCCGATGACGCCGGACGGAGAGCTCGACGAGGCGGGCCTGCGGACCAACATCGACAAAATGATCACCGACTGGCGGTTGTCCGGCCTGCTCTTCAACGGCGCCGTCGGCGAGTTCTGGGCGCTGACGCGGGAGGAACAGCACCGCGTGATCGAGATCGGCGTCGAGGAGACCAGGGGACGCTGCAAGAACATCGTGATGACCACCGCGACTTCGGTGCAGGAGTGCATCGCACTCACCCGGTTCGCGCAGGAGGTCGGCGCGGACTTCGCCGCGCCGTTCAACCCGGTCTTCCCGGCGGTGGCGCCGGAGGAAGGACTGGCCAGGTGGTGGACGCAGCTCGCGGAGTCCGTCGACATCGGCCTGTGGATGATCGACACCGGTCTCGCGGGCGCGAACCTGTCGCTGAAGATGACGGCTGAGATGGCTGCGCTCCCCAATATCGTCGGGCTCAAGGTCCAGCGCGGCGCCGAATACTACGACGCCGTGCGGAAGGCGACGGGGGGAGCCCTGACCATCAGTGACGCCCACGAGGGCAGCCTGCTGGAGCGCGTCCGGCAGGGCCAGGAGGTCTACATGTCCGCGCCCGCGGCTGTTCTGATGCAGCGTCCGGGGTACACGCCGATGGTGGACTACTTCGACGCCGCGCGGCGCGGTGACTGGGATGAGGCGCAGCGGACCTTCGACTCGATGACTCCGCTGCGTGAGCTCTACGAGACCTACCTGTCCGCGGAGAAGTTCAAGGGCACCATCGCGGTCGCGGTCGTCAAGCCCTGGTCGGCACATCTGGGCCTCGCCGCGGGCCCGGTCCGGCCGCCCTTGGTCGAACTGTCTCCCGCCGAGACCCAGGAGCTGCTCGGCCGGGTCGACGCGCTGTCGCCACAGGGCTCTGCCGCTTAGCTTCCGTTCTCCGGAAAGGACCGAACGGTCATGCCTGCTCCGCGTTCCCGAACAACCACCCCCGGCGACGATGCCACGCTCGCCCGCTCGCTGTGGCGGCCCACCTGTCACGGTCGGCGGCACGGCACCACGGTCGGCATTGGAGTGACACCATGACGACGGAACCAGCTCGATTCCGGCGGATGCTGCATCCGGTCACGCATATCGACAAGGCCGTCCGGTTCTACCGGGACGTCTTCGGGTTCGTCCCGGTGTTCGTCGACGGTGACAGGTACGCGTCGCTGACGGCAGGCGATAGCGGGCTCGATCTCGCCGGGCCCGCGGAGGACGTCACCGGCGGTGTGGCCGCCGCGGTGGCGAAGGTGCCGGATGTCGTCGCAGCGACCGATTGTGTGCGGGCGGCCGGTGGAGTAGTCGTGCGACCGCCGGAACGGGGGCCGCACGAGGTTCGCGCGGTCGTCGACGACCCGTGGGGCAACCGGATCGTGCTGTACGCCTCCACCGGCGGCTCGTGAACCGCGGACGGAAGGAATCGCTAGGTGAAGATCGCGTTCATCGGGCTCGGGAAGATGGGCCGGCCGATGGTGAGCAGGCTCTTGCTCGCCGGCCATGCGGTCGTCGTCCACAACCGGTCGCGCGCCGCCGTCGACGGTGCCGTCGCGGAGGGGGCGTCGAGCGCGTCCTCCGCGTCCGATGCGGCCGACCAGGCGGACGTCGTGATGACAGCGTTGCCCACACTCGACACGGTGCGCAGCATCTACGATGAGCTCGCGAACGTTGCCCGGCCCGGTCAGATCTTCATCGAACACTCCACTGTGGACCCGGCGACCGGCCGAGCGTGTGCGGAGGTCGTCGGCCGCAACGGCGCGGACTACCTCGACGCACCGGTCTCCGGCGGACCGGAAGGTGCCCGCGAGGGATCCCTCACGGTCATGGTAGGCGGCGACGCCGAAGTGCTGAACCGCGCACGCGTCGCACTCGAGGCGTTCGCGGGTACGGTCCGGCTGTGCGGCCACGTCGGTGCGGGCCAGGCCGTGAAGCTGGTCAACCAGCTCCTCGTCGGCGTGCACACGGCGGCGTCGGCCGAAGCGTTCGCCTTCGGGACGGCTCTCGGCGCGACACCCGACGCGATCGCCGAGCTGGTCGGGCAGTCGTTCGGGGCTTCCCGCATGCTCGCACGCAACCTCCCCCGGTTCGCCGGCCGCGACTTCACCGCAACCACGTCCGTCGGGATCCTCTGCAAGGACCTGTCGATCATTCTCGATCAGGCGCGTCGCGCGGGCACACCGCTGCTGCTCGGCGCGCTGGCCGACCAGCGCTTCCTCGAGGCGCACTCGCGCGGCTGGAGCGAGGAGGACATGAGCGTGCTGGTCAGGCTGTGGGAAAAGGGAACCCGGCATGCCGGCACCTGACGCGAGACCACGGTCCGAACGGCACGCGATCAACTGCACGACCGACCTCGGGCATCTTCTGTTGACACGGCAGGCGCTCGCCGCGGGATTCACCGCGGTCGGGTTCTGGTGGCCGTTCGCCCCTCGTACACATTCAATCCACTGTCGGGACGACGCACGGGAATGGAGCGATAGCGGTGGAATACCTGAAGAAGTCGGTTTCCAAGGAGGAGGACGCGTCCCGGCGGCAGGCCGTCCGGGAAACGGCCGTCGAGGTGATTTCGAATATTCGCGCCCGCGGGGACGCCGCGGTGCGTGAGTACTCGGAGAAGTTCGATCAGTGGTCGCCGCCCGAGTTCCGCCTCACCGATGAGGAGATCGACCGGATCGTCGCCACCGTGCCGGACCAGGCGATCGCCGATATCACGACCGTCCAGGCCCGGGTGCGCCGGTTCGCCGAGGCGCAGATGGAGTCACTGCGCGAGTTCGAAGTGGAGACCGATCCGGGTGTTTTCCTGGGCCAGAAGAACATCCCGGTCGGATCGGCGGGTGCCTACATCCCCGGCGGCCGCTACCCGCTGGTGGCCTCGGCCCACATGACGGTGCTGACGGCAAAGGTCGCCGGTGTTCAGCGGGTGACCGCTTGCACTCCACCGATTCGCGGTGAGATCCCGGCGGCGACGGTCGCCGCGATGCACCTGGCCGGCGCGGACGAGATCCTGCTGCTCGGCGGAATCCAGGCCATCGCGGCCATGGCCGTCGGGACGGAGACGATCGGCAAGGTCGATCTACTCGCGGGGCCCGGAAACGCATTCGTCGCCGAGGCGAAGCGGCAACTCTTCGGCGAGGTCGGAATCGACTTGTTCGCGGGCCCCACCGAGATCCTCATCGTGGCCGACGAGCAGGCAGATCCGTTCGTCGTAGCGGTGGACCTGCTGAGTCAGGCCGAGCACGGGCCCGACTCGCCCGCGGTGCTCATCTCGACGTCGGAGCGGCTCGGCAGGCGCGTGATCGAGTTGATCGACCAGCTCCTGCCCGACATGCCGACCGTGGACTTCGCCGGCCCCGCATGGCGCCACCATGGCGAGGTCGTAATCGTCGAGGACGTCGACGCGGCCTACGCGCTCGCGGACCGCTACGCCTCCGAGCATGTGCAGATCCTGACCGAGAACCCGCGGGAGGCGCTGGCGAAGATGCGCAACTACGGTGCGCTCTTCCTCGGTGAGGGGACCTGTGTCTCCTACGGCGACAAGGTCATCGGAACCAACCACACGCTGCCGACGCGCGGAGCGGCGAACTACACCGGTGGTCTCTGGGTCGGCAAGTACCTCAAGACCGTGACGTATCAGGAGGTGACCGATCGCGAGGCCAGCGCCGCGCTGGGCGAGCTCTGTGGACGAGCCGCGCGCGTCGAGCACTTCGAGGGGCATGCACGTTCCGGCGACGTGCGGGCGCACAAGTACGGAGGGGCGGCACTGCCCTGGGCGCCCGCGGGCCGGTAAACCGTGCGACCAGCCCGGCCGATCGTTCAAAAGGGAGCTTCGATGACCAGTCGACCCGTCGCGTTGATCACCAAACGCAATCCCGGCTACTTCGGGATACCCCTGGCGCGCCTGCTCGCACGATCCGGGCACGACCTGGTGCTGCACACCCCGTCCCAGGGCGCCAACCACCCGATCCCCGCGTCGGAGAACGCCGGTCTGGTGGCCGAACTCGAGCAGCTGGGCGCCGCCGTCGAGCCGGTGCCCGACGCCGACATCAACACGTTGGAGGGAAACCAGCGGCTGGTCGACGCCGCCATGAAGCGGTTCGGACGGCTGGACGCCGCGTGCCTGATCACGGGCCGCATGCTCTTCCGGGATTTCCTCGAGACCAGCAAAGCGAACTGGGAAGACGAAAAGCGTGACAACATCGACTCGGTGTTCTACGGGCTGCAAGCCGTGCTCCCGCCGATGATCTCCGCGGGCACCGGCCGGGTACTGGTGTCCACGAGTTCCATCGCCACCAGGCCGGAGCACCGGCTCTCGCTTTACGCGGCGACCAAGGCATGCGCCAACGCGCTTGTCCGGTCCGCCGCATTCGAATACAGCAAGCACGGGGTGGCCGTCAACGCCATCGGCACCAACTTCATGGACGCCACGGGGTTCAAGACGGCGTTCGGCGCCGATGAGCCGGACCGGCGCGCGGAACTCGAGGCCCAGGTGCCGCTCCGCAAGCTGGGGACCGTCGAGGAGGTCGCCGAGTTCGCCGCGGTGCTGCTCGACGGCCGGTGTCATTTCCAGACCGGCCAGTTCTTCAACCTCAGCGGCGGCTGGAGTCACTGAGCAACTGGGAGGTTGGGTGAGCCGATTGGCCGACACGGTCGCCCGGGCTTCGAAGGCCGAGCTGGACGCGGTGTTCGAGCGGGTCAAGAATTGGCGCAGGTGGGGTCCCGACGACGAACGCGGGACCCTGAACCTCCTCGGAGAGGCGAAGACGCGAGCGGCCCTGGACCTGGTGTCCGAGGGCCGCTCGCTCAGTCTCAGCCGCAAGTTGGTTCGCGACGTCGACGAGAGCACCGCGGTGCCGGTTCAGCATTTCATGTTCGAGGCGGGAGACGCGCTCGGGCACAGTACGCCCGGACTCGAGGAGGCGTTCGACTTCCTCGGGATCGCCTGTCACGGCTACAGCGTGACCCATCTCGACGCGCTGTGCCACGTGTTCGTCAACGGCCGGATGTACAACGATCGCGCACCGTCCGAGGTGGGAAGCCTTGGTGGACGGTCGAATGCGATCGGTCCGGTCGCGAGAACGGGGATAGTCGGGCGGGCGGTCCTGCTCGACGTCCCGTTCTCCCGCGGGATCGAATACCTGGAACCCGGCGAGGCGGTCCGCCGCGCCGAGCTTGATTCGGTCGCCGATCGCCTGGGTGTCACCGTCGAACCTGGTGACGTCGTGCTGGTGTCGACCGGCAGGGACGCACGTCAGCGCGCGGCGGGCCCGTGGAATCCTCGGCGACATGGGCTCGCCGGCCTGCATCCCGACTGCGTGGAATGGTTGTGGGAGCACGATGTCGCGGCGCTCGGGGGTGACGGCGTCCAGGATCCGTTCCCGGTCAACGCGGCCGAGGGCTGGCCCTTTCCCATTCACCAGTGCGGCATCGCCGGCATGGGGCTGCATCTCATCGACAACCTCGAGCTTTCGGCTCTGAGCGCGGCGTGCCGGGAGCGTGGACGGTTCGACGTGGCCTTCATGGCCTCGCCGTTGCGCGCCCAGATGGCTACCGGATCGCCGGTCAACCCGCTGGCGATCCTCTGACGAAACGGCTCCTGGGCCCGGAATCCGAGGATGTTCCGGGCCCAGGAGCAGTGGCCGGTCAGCGCTTCCGGACGGGGTATCCGTCCTCCGCGAGGTCGCGGCCCCGGGTCTCGGGGAGCCTGCGAACGGTCGCCAGGGCCACCACGAACAAGACGATCACGTACCCGGTGAACGTCCAGACACCGACGTTCTTGTCCATCCAGGTCCGCAGGTAAGGTGCCGTGCCGCCGAACAACACCGCCGCGAGAGAGGCCGGGATGCTCATGACCTGCGCGCGCACCTTGTTCGGAAGCAGTTCGGTGTTCATGGCCGTCTCGGTCGAGGTGAGGCATCCGAACAGGACCAGGCCGACACCCATCGGCACCACGAGCTGCCAGAACGAGGGCCCGAGAAGCATCTGCAGCGGAATGGCGAGCACGATGCTGCCACCCAGGGCGAGGGTGTAGTTGAACCGCCGTCCCTTGGCGTCGGCCAGTCGCCCCCAGAACGGCAAGGTGATCAGATACAGCAGCAGCGCGATGAAACCGGCCCAGAAGGCAGCGTTGGAGTCGGCGCCCACGACGGTGATCGCGAACTGCGGGTAACCGACCGCAAAGGTGTAGTAGCCCAGCGCCACGGCCGGCCACAGCAGCATGAGCACACCCACTCGACCGCGGTACTTCCAGATCGTCGACCAGTACCCCGCGTCCTCCTGGGCGGCCTGCGCCCTCGAGTCGGAGAAACTCTCCGGCTCCACCATCGTCCGGCGCAACACGACGACCAGCAGTGCGAAGGCCCCGCCGAGGAGGAACGGGATGCGCCAGACCCACTCGCGTAGCTGATCATCGGTGAATACCGTGGTCAGAACGACTCCGAGCAACTGCGCGAGCACCAGGCCGGAGCTGAGTGAGAGCTGGTAGAAGCTGGTTTGGAACGCCCGCCGCTTCCGGTCGGCGATCTCCGCGACGTAGGTGACCGCGGAAACCTGCTCCACGCCATGCCCGAAGCCCTGTGCCAGTCGTGAGATCACGAGGATGACGACGGCGGCGATTCCGATCGAGCGGTGAGTCGGCGTGAGGGCGATCGCGAAGCTGCCGAGGGAGCTGAGCGCGAGGCCTGCCATCATCAGCGGTGTGCGGCCGAACCGGTCCGACAGTCGCCCGGACAGGATCGACCCGATCGGCCGCGACACGAAGCCGACGGCGAAGACGAGCAACGTGTCCAGCACCGCCGACAGGTTGTCACCGCGCACGAAGAACTGGCTCGCGAAGAACGGTGAGAACACCGCGAACACCGCGTAGTCGTAGTATTCGAATGCCACCCCGGCATTCGCTCGCACCATCAGCTTCCGGTGTTTCTTGAGCGCCTGTCGCTGGTTCGTGACAGTACGGTCGGCTGTCGTCATGACTACCTCTCGTGAATCGTCGTCGACTCGGTTGTCAGTGCTCGTGCGCCCGGTGCGAAGGGGCGTCGGCGGCCGCCGGCACGCGTGCTCGCTCTTCCTCGTGGGGAGCGATGTGGGTTGCCGGGCGTGCGCGGTGAATGTGACGTAGCCCACTTGCTTCCGGCATTCGAGTCTAGGCTGGTCAACTCGGCGTCGATGTCCGTCATTCGTCGGAAACTGGAGTGCGGATGTCCTCCAGGCGAAGAATCCGGTGAAGGTGTCGAGGATATCGGCGACCTGGACGCTGGTTCGGATCGCGACGACGCCGGTCAGTGTTTGCGGATCAGGCGATTACGTTCATCGGCGGCGAATCGAGGTCCACTCGCTATTGGCGTAGCAGGAGGATATCTTTTCGGCTGCTCACCCGATCACGTCCAGCGCGGCTCGGACGATGCTGTCGGTGTCGAGGCCGTGGTAGCGGTAGACGTCTTCGAGCGACCCGGACTGCCCGAAGCGGGTCACGCCGAGTGCGGTGGTCTTGACGCGGTTGATCGTCGCGAGGAACGACAACGTGTGCGGGTGTCCATCAAGGACGGTTACCATCGGTGTGGCGCGATCGGCGGGGAAGACCTGGTCGAGGATCCAGGTTTCGGCACCTTCGTGGCCTTGACGGGCGCGCACCGCCCGATAGAGGAGGTCCGGGCTGGTGACGCACACGACGTCGGTGGGGATGCCGATCTGGTCGAGTCGTGCGGCGGCGTCGAGGGCTTCGGGGACGATCGCGCCCATCGCGGCGATGGTGACGGCGGCCTTCTCCGCCCGACGCAGGGGGTATGCGCCGGCGACGACTTGGCGGCGTCGGCGTCCGCGAGCGGCGGGGTCGGCGGGTACGGCGGCGAGCGTTTGGTCGACGGGGCGGGTGGACAGCCGGAGGTAGGCGGAGCTGCCGCCGGGTTTGCCGAGCTGGGACAACGCGGCGAGCAGGGTCCATTCGACATCTTGGGCGAAGGCCGGTTCGTAGGTCCGGCACCCGGGCTGTTCGAGGCCGATCGAGGGGGTCTTGATGGACTGGTGCGCGCCGCCTTCGGGGGCGAGGGTCACTCCGGAGGGGGTGCCGATGAGGATGGACTGTCCGCCCGCGTAGATCCCGTAGGACCAGGGTTCCAGGGCGCGTTCGACGAACGGGTCGTAGAGCACGCCGATCGGGAGCAGGGGTTGGCCCCAGCGGCTCCAGGTGGCGCCGAGTTCGCTCAGGAGGCCGACCAGGTTGGTTTCGGCGATGCCGAGTTCGATGTGCTGCCCGGTGGGCTTCTCCCGCCAGTGCAGGATGGTTTCGGCGTCATCGGCGAACCAGTCCTGCCGTTCCCGCGCCGACCAGACGCCGACTTTGTTGACCCAGCCACCCAGGTTCGTGGTGGAGCTGACGTCGGGGCTCACCGTCACGACGCGTCGGGCGGTGTCGGGGGCCTCCCGGGTGAGGTCGAGCAGGGTGCGGCCCAGTGCGGCCTGGGTGGTCGCGGTGCCAATGGGAGTGCGGCCGAAGTCGGCAGGCATCGCGGGCGGGGTGGCCGCGGGGATCTCGGGTCGGTGCAGACGTTCCGCGGTCGCCCGGCACAGTTCCTGCTCGGGACTGCCGTCGGGAAAGGTGCGCCACGGGTCGTCGAGATCGGTGCCGAGCCGTCCGGCCAGCTCACGCATCTGCACGTCGCTCAGCAGGGCCGAGTGGTTCTGCGGATGGCCCTTGGTGGCCAAGCCGTGGCCCTTGACGGTGTAGGCGAAGATGACCGTGGGGCGGGTGTCGTCGATCGCGCCGAACGCGTCGTCCAGGGCGATGAGGTCGTGGCCGCCGAGGTTGGCGATCGCGTCGACCAGGGTTGTGTCGTCGAGGCCGGCGACAAGTTCGGTGATCGCGTCCGCGCCGGGGAAGTCGCCGGGCAGGCGGCGGCGGAGTTCGGTGGCGTCGCAGCGCAGCAACCGCTGGTATTCGGGGTTGGTCATGGCGTCGATGCGCTGCCGGAGTGCCGCGCCGCCGGGTTGGGCGAAAGCGCTTTCCAGAAGGCGTCCGTATTTGAGCGGGATGACCTGCCAGCCGGCGGCGGCGAACATGCCCTGGAGCTTGTCCGCCGCGATGTTGGGCACGACCCGGTCCAGGGACTGGCGGTTGAGGTCGACGATCCACACGATCTCGCCCAGTTCGGCCACACCCGGGTCGAGCACGGCCTCCCACACCGCGCCCTCGTCCAGTTCCGCGTCACCGACCAGGGAGAACTGGCGGCCGGTGCCCGCACCGCCGAAGGCGGCGTCGACGTAACGCCGAGACACTGCTCCCCAGACAGGGGCGGTGGCCCCGATGCCGACCGAGCCGGTGGAGTAGTCGGCTGGGTCGGGGTCCTTGGTGCGGCTGGGGTAGCTCTGCAGCCCGCCGAACTCACGCAACCGCGGGAGGTACGAGGCGTCCAGCCGGCTGAGGAGGTAGTTGATCGCATGCAGCACCGGCGAGGCGTGCGGCTTGACCGATACCCGGTCCTGCGGGCGGAGGTGCCTGAACCACAGCGAGGTCATGATCGACACCATCGATGCCGACGAGGCCTGGTGCCCGCCGACCTTGAGCCCGGAGGGATTGGGGCGCACACGGTTGGCGTGGTGGATGATCATGCTCGACAGCCACAGCACCCGGTCCTCCACCGCGTGCAGGACGTCGATGTCGGGCGCAGTGGTGACGGGCTTGCTCATCGGGCCATCCTCGATCGAAGGTGCAGGTTGCTCACAGTGAAACAATCTGCTGGACTGATGCTCAACATGTCAGACCGAGATTGAGCAATCTGCCCAATCCTGGACGGCGACACCGGTGGAGTGACGAGCACAATGCCCCATGACGGCCCGGTCGACGCGGTCGACGCCCGGATCCTGCTGGAGCTGGCCGAGCACCCGCGGGCGACTACCCTCGCGATCGCCGGCCGGGTCGGGATCTCGCGCAACACCGCCCAGTCCCGCCTGGCCCGGCTGGAGGGAAGCGGTGCGCTGGAGCCCTTCGAGTACTGCATCTCCCCGGCGGCGCTGGGCTACCCACTCGCGGCGTTCATCACCGCGCAGGTAACGCAGCGCCGGCTGGACGAGGTGGCCGTCGCGCTCGCTGATGTGCCTGAGGTGCTACAGGTGCAGGGCATCTCCGGCCCGGTTGACCTCCTGATTCAGGTCGTCGCCCGCGACGCCGACGACCTCTATCGGATCGCCGGGCAGGTCCTCGCGATCCCTGGGGTGGAACGGACCAACACCGCACTGGTGATGCGCAAGCTCGTCGACTACCGCATCGCTCCATTGCTCCACCGGTCGACGGAGCGCCGTTGAACGCCCCGCAAGCTCCGCCGCCGGGTCGGTCCCGCGCACACGCGCGGCGGCATCGGTTGTGCGCGGCCGGCGCGCAAGCTTGACGTCGACATGCCTCGACAGCCCCGCGAACAGCGTCGGCCCGTGGCTCGCGAGCCTGGGATGCCTGACGAACTCGTACTCATCGATCACGATGGACCGGTTCACCGGTGGCACCGCGGACGGGCGTGCCCTGGGTGATCGAACAGGAACCGGTCGGGCGCATGAGAAAGCCGAGGGGATCGCCGCCGCGGTGCTGTACCTGTAGTCAGCCGCGGCCGGATTCGTCATCGAGGGGCCTCTGGGTCGAGTATTTCGAGGGACACCCGCGGTCGGGAGACGTGCGGGCGCTCAGGTTCGGTCGCCGATCCGCCGTGGGCCCGGCGGGGGTGTGACCGCGGGTCCACAATAGATTTCGCGTGCGGTCGGCCGGTCGTGACGGGACCGTGCCGCAGGCGGGACGCTTCGAGCGCGACGACCGTACCGACCGGGTGCCGGTCGTCTCCCACATCCCGGGACGCCGCGTCCCAGGGCGTGCGGCGGCCTCCGTTCTGCACCGCAGAATTAGGTGTTCCGTCGGCCGTCGTGGCCGACACTATTCTCCCATGACCGACGCAGGTGATGGCTCGCTGGTGCGCCTGACCGCAGAACATCCGGATCGCGCAGACGTCCTGGTGGTTGGTGGCGGGATAGGTGGGTTGTCGGCTGCGCTCGCCCTCACCCGCAAGGGCCTGCGGGTGCGCGTCTATGAGAAGGCTCCGGAGTTCGGTGAGGTCGGCGCCGGGTTGCAGCTCGCCCCGAACTGCACCCGTATCCTGCACGAGTACGGCCTGCTGGACGAGGCCAGGGCGCTGGGAGTACTGCCGGCGCACATGATGATGAAGGACGCGCTCGAGGGGACCGAGCTGACCCGGCTGGACCTCGGGGACGTCGAGCACAGGTACGGGCACCCGTATCTGGTCATGCACCGCAGCGACCTGCACCGCATTTTCCACGAAGCGTGTGTCCGGGCGGGTGTCGACTTGATCACCGATGCCGATTGCACGGCCTATGCGAACACCGGCCGGGGCGCGCGGGTGTCCTTCGCCAACGGGCGGGCCGATGAGGCCGAGGCGGTGATCGCCGCCGACGGCCTCCATTCGATCGGACGCCGGCTGCTCGTGGAGGACGAACCGGTCAGCTCGGCGTACGTCGCGTACCGCGCCGCGGTCCCCTTCGCCGACGTCCGGGGGCACGACGTGCACGACAAGGCTGTGGTGGTGTACATCGGACCGAGATGCCATTTCGTGCAGTACCCGTTGCGCGGCGGGGAGATGTTCAACCAGGTCGCCGTGTTCGAATCGCCCAAGGCCGTCGCCGGACTGCCGGACTGGGGTACTCCGGACGAACTGGACCGGGCCTTCGAGGGCACCTGCGCGCCGGTCCAGGCGGGGCTGCCCCTCATGTGGCGCGACCGCTGGTGGCGGATGTTCGACCGCGACCCGATCAGCACCTGGGTGCGGGGCCGGATCGCGTTGCTCGGCGACGCCGCGCATCCTCCCTTGCAGTACATGGCACAGGGCGCGGTGATGGCCATCGAGGACGGGTGGGTGCTGGCCGAACACGTCGGCGAGCAGCGGGCCCGGCGGTCGGCGGGCTCGTCCGGCGTTGATTGGGACCGGGCGTTCGCCGCCTACCAGGCGGTCCGCACGGAGCATTGCCGCCGGGTCGTGCTGACCGCCCGTGCGTGGGGGCGGCTCTGGCATCTCGACGGGCGCGCCCGCGAGGAGCGGAACACGTTGCTCCGGGACCGGGATGTCTACGACTATTCGTTCACCGACTGGATCTTCGGCCCGACCGCACTGCGGCCGGCGGACGAACCGGAGCTCTACCGGCCGATCCCGCTGGACAGCGTGTCGCGGTGACGCGGCACGCACAATTCTGCTGAGAGGAACACGCCGCCGGGAGGCGATCGTGCCGGTGGTCCTGCGACCGCGCGCGGGTTGGAGGGGGACGAGTGAACAGAGGCGCGCGGACTCGTCCGGGGGATCGGTAAGCTTCTGCTATGAAGAAAACGACGTCCACCGCGCGGCCGGGTGCCGCGGCTGCTCCGCCGCAGTACCCGATCGAGTCGGTGGACAACGCGCTGCGGATTCTGCTCCTGCTCGGCGAGCGCAGTGAGCTGCGGCTCACCGAGGTCGCGGAGTACCTCGGCGTGGCTTCCTCCACCGCGCACCGGCTGCTGGCCATGCTCCAGTACCGCGGATTCGTCCGGCAGGAGGCGCGGTCCAAGGCATACCGGCCCGGCACGGCGCTCACCGGGGTGGCCTTCGCCATCCTGCAGCGCTTCGACGCGCGCGAGACACTGCGCCCGTTCCTGGAGCGGTTGCGGGACGAGCTGGAGGAGACGGTGCACCTGGGCATCCTCGACGGCACGACGGTCCGGTTCATCGATGCGCTGGAAAGCCCCCGGGCGGTGCGGGTGGGCTCCCGGCTGGGGCAGTCGATGCCGGCGAACTGCACCTCGACCGGTAAGGCCATGCTGGCGTTACTGTCCAAAGAGGACATCCGGCGAATGTATCCGGACGAGGAGCTCGACGGGCTGACGAGCAATTCCATCCGCTCCCGCGCCGAGCTGGAGCTGGAGCTGGACGCGATCCAGCGGCGCGGTTACGCGACCAGCAACGAGGAGAGCGAGGAGTCGGTGTCCTCGGTCGCGGTCGCGTTCCCGCCCGGCACCTCACCCGTGAACCTGGCGATCAACGTCGCCGTTCCGATGGTCCGCATGACGCGTGAGGACTTCCGTCGCATCGGTCAGCTGCTGCGCCGGACGGTGGACGAAGCCGCGGTCCTCGTTCACTGACGGGCGACCACGCCGCCGGTAGTCGCGCGGCGCTCCTCGGCGAGCGCGTCGTATAAGGCCGGACCCGTGACCGGTGTCTTCTGTGATGAGGAGAACGGATCTGGACTCTGGATGTGCGCGGAGTTTCGTCGTCATGTGACCCCCCTCGCTTGACAGATGAACGGCACCCGGGGCAATCTTATCTGCACTAAAGATATTTTTTCTGCAATGCAGAGAAGTGGGGGTCCCTGGTGGCCGATCAAGACCTCGTGCTCGCCGATGTGCGGCGCGGGATGATCCCCGCGCACATCTACAACGATGAGGAGATCTTCCGGCTCGAGCGGGAGCGGCTGTTCAACCGTGCGTGGGTGTTCGTCGGACACGAGTCGGAGATCCCGCAGGCCGGCGACTACGTGGTACGGCGGGTTCTCGAGGACTCCTTCATCGTGTCCCGCGGCGAGGACGGCCAGGTCCGGGCCATGTTCAACATGTGCCTGCACCGGGGCATGCAGGTCTGCCGGGTGGAGATGGGCAACGCGTCGCACTTCCGCTGCCCCTACCACGGCTGGTCCTACCGCAACGACGGCCGGATCGTGGGCCTGCCGTTCCACCAGGACGCCTACGGCGGGGAAGCCGGGTTCCGGCGGAAGGGCCAGAGGTTGCTGCCCGTTCCCGCGCTGGACACCTACAACGGCTTGATCTTCGTCAGCCTCGACCCGGCGGTGGTACCGCTGCGCGACTACCTGGGTGACTTCACGTTCTTCTTGGACTACTACACGAAGCAGTCACCGTCCGGGATCGAGTTGCGCGGCCCGCAGCGCTGGCGGATCAAGGCGAACTGGAAGATCGGTGCGGAGAACTTCGCCGGCGACATGTACCACACCCCCCAGACCCACACGTCGGTCGTCGAGATCGGGTTGTTCCGCGAGCCCAAGGCGGAGAAACGCAAGGACGGCTGCACCTACTGGGCCGGCAACGGCGGTGGCACGACCTACAAGCTGCCGCCCGGCAGCCTCGAGGAGAAACTGCGCTACGTCGGCTATCCCGACGTGATGATCGAGAAGATGAAGGCGATGTGGTCGCCGGAACAACTCGACGTCATCGGCCGCGACGGCTTCATGATCTCCGCCGCTTCGGTGTTTCCGAACCTGAGCTTCGTGCACAACTGGCCGCGGGTGGAGGACTCCGAGGACGTGCTGCCGTTCACCTCGATCCGCACCTGGCAGCCCGTCGGCCCGGACGAGACGGAGGTGCTGTCCTGGTTCGCGGTCGACGCGGAGGCTCCGGAGGAGTTCAAGGCGTTGTCCTACAAGGCCTATCTGATGTGCTTCGGCTCGACCGGCATGTTCGAACAGGACGACGTCGAGAACTGGGTGTCGCTGACCAGCACCGCGGCCGGCACCATGGCGCGGCGGCTGCTGCTCAACGGCCGGATGGGCGTGCTCGAGGACGGGACCGAGGTGTCGCCCGTGCTGACACCCGACCAGTTCGCCGGTCCGGGCGAGGCGCGCGTCGGCTACGGCGAGTACAACCAGCGGCATCTGCTCAACCGGTGGGCCGACTACCTGGAGCGCCCGGTGAGCAGCTCCGCCCAGGTCGAGGTGAGCGGTGCGGCCCGGGACGCCGAGGCGGGTTCGGTGAACGGTTCGGACGCCAGGGTGGTGCGGTCATGAGTGTCGACGCCCTTCGCCCGAGCGGCAACGGCGGCCCGTATTCGGCCGACTCACGCCTCGGAGCTCACGCGCCCACCACGCAGCGGGTGGGGCGGAGCCTGCCGTTCTCCGACGAACGGCACCTGCAGGCGCACCACTGGCTGGTCGAGGAGGCCTACGTCCTCGACGCCCAGCACTACGAGGAGTGGCTCGTCCTGCTCGCCGAGGACATCCACTACATCATGCCGGTGCGCGTCACGACGGCGACGAACGCGGGCTACGACTCCGCGCCGAAGATGGCGCACTTCGACGAGAACAAGTACTCGCTGAGCCGCCGGGTCGCCCGATTCATGACCGAGCACGCGTGGACGGAGGACCCTCCCTCTCGCCTGCGGCACCACGTGACCAACGTGCGCACCTTCGCCAGTGAGAAGCCGGACGAGATCGTGGTGGATTCCGCGGTGCTGCTCTACCGCAGCCGAGGGGACGTCCGCGAGGCCGCGGTGCTGTCGGCGGGGCGGGAAGATCTGCTCCGCCGCACGCCGGACGGGACGGACTGGCGGCTCGCGCGCCGCACCATCCTGGTCGACGACTCCGTGCTGCGCACCCAGAACCTGGCGATCTTCTTATGAACGAGCGCAGGAAACTGAGCTGGGAGGGCGAGGAAGCGGACGAGCGCGCCGCCCGGCGGGCGGCCGACGAGCTGCGCGAGCTTCGCGCGCGCCGGCAGGGAGAAGCGATCACGCTCGGAAACGAGTTCGCCGAGATCCGCGTCACCAAGGTCGAGACCCGCAACGGTTCCCGGCTGCTGATCGAGTCGCCGAAGTCGGGGCAGTGGGTCGCGCTGTGCCCGCTGGAGCTGGAATCCCTGACCTGGCAGAACACGGCGACGTTTTCGGCGATGATCGGCAACCCGTTCGGACCGCTGGTGACGACGGAGGACACATGAGCCACTGGCTGGACGGACGCCGCGCGCTGGTGATCGGCGCCGGGTCCGGAATCGGGCGCGCGGTCGTGGACGCCTTCCTCGCCGAGGGGGCGCGGGTCGCGGTGCTCGAGCGGGACGAGAGCAAGTGCGCGAAGCTGTCCGCGGAATGTCCGGGGCTGCCCGTCGTCACCGGCGACGCCACCACACGCGAGGCCAACGAAGCGGCCGTGGACGCGACCGTGCGGGCCCACGGCGGCCTGGACGTGCTGGTGAACTGCGTGGGGGTGTTCGACTTCTACCAGGGCATCGGCGACCTGCCGGCGGAGCGCCTCGACGAGGCGTTCGACGAGATCTTCCGGGTGAACGTCAAGACCCACCTGCACTCGGTCAAGGCGGCCCTGCCGCAGCTGCGTAGCAACCACGGGTCGGTCATCCTCACCGAATCGACGTCGGCGTACTACCCGGGGCGCGGCGGTGTGCTGTACGTGGCGACCAAGTTCGCGGTCCGGGGACTCGTCACCGCCATGGCGAACGAGCTGGCTCCCGACGTGCGGGTCAACGGGGTGGCGCCCGGCGGCACGCTCAACACCGACTTGCGCGGTCTCGGCAGCCTGGGGCTGGACGCGAAACGCCTCGACGACACGCCCGGCCGGGAGGCCGAGCTCGCCGGCCGGGTACCGCTCAAGGTCGCGCTGTCCGGTGCGGACCACGCGTGGAGCTACGTGTTCCTCGCCTCCGAGCGCGCCCGCGGGATCACCGGTGGTGTGGTCCACCCGGACGGCGGGATTGGCGTCAAGGCATGAAGGGACTTGTGAGATGGCTGTCGTGAAAGCCGATCTGACCGCGTGCCAGGGGTACGCGAACTGCGTCGTGGGTGCCGACGATGTGTTCGACATCGACGACGACGGGGTCGTGGTGTTGCTCAAGAAGCGGATTGCCGAGCCGGACCGGGCGCGTGTCGTGGAGGCGGCGCGCAGCTGCCCGGTCTCGGCGCTGGTGGTCGCCGACGACGGTGCGGACGGATGAGCCGGCGCACCGCCGTGATCGTCGGCGCCTCGATCGGCGGGGTGCGCACGGCCCAGGCCCTGCGCGCGGAGGGTTACGACGGGGAGATCGTGCTCGTCGGCCAGGAATCCGCCCTCCCGTACGACAAACCTCCCTTGTCCAAGGCGTTTCTGGCCGGCACCGCGACGGACACCGACATCACACTGCTGGACGAGGAGGAGGCGGCCGCGGCCGGTATCCGGCTTGAACTCGGCCGTGCGGCCACCGGATGCGACCTCGCGGGCCGCGTGGTCGAACTGGCTGACGGCAGCCGGCTGCGCTTCGACGAGCTGGTGGTCGCGACCGGCGCCCGCGCCCGGCCCGCACCGTGGGGCGATCTGTCCGGAGTGCACCTCGTGCGCACGGCCGCGGACGCGACGGCCCTGCGCGCGGACCTCGCACGCGGTGGTCCGCTGGTCATCATCGGGGCGGGCTTCATGGGCGCCGAGGTCGCCGCGACCGCCACGGCGATGGGGATCGCCGAGGTGACGCTCGTCGACCCGGTCGCGGTTCCGCTCAGCCGGGTCCTCAACCCCGCCGTCGCCGAGCGATTCGGGCGGCTGCACGCCGACCGTGGTGTCCGGACCCGGTTCGGCGTCGGGGTGAGCCGGATCGAGGTGCGCGGGGATGGGCTCCGGGTATTTCTCGGTGACGGCACCGAGTTGCCCGCCGCGACGGTGGTGGTGGGCATCGGCGCCGTGCCCAACGACGAATGGCTTCGCGGATCCGGGCTGACGATCGAGGACGGCGTGGTGTGCGACCAATTCAGCCGGGCCGCCGAACACGTGCACGCCGTCGGCGACGTCGCGCGCTGGTTCCACCCCCGTCACCGGCGCCTCGTCCGAGCCGAACACTGGACCAACGCCGTCGAGCAGGCCAACCAGGTCGCGCACGACATCGTCCAGCCGGGCGACCGCGCGCACAAACCGGTCGAATATGTGTGGAGCGACCAGTACGACTGGCGGATCCAGCTGGTCGGCCGCACCGGCGCGGACCTCGGCCACGAAGTCGTCGCCGGAGCCGACGCCGACCGGTCCTTCGCCGTCATTTACACCGCGCCGAACGGCGAACTCGTGGGCGCCTTGGTCGCGAACTGGCCCCGCGCGCTCATCACGGTCCGCAAGGCGCTGATCGCCGGGACCCCGGCCGGCGCGGTCCACGAAACCCTCACCGCGCTCGGCGCGGGCGTCGCCGTCAGGGGAGGATGACGATGAGCGAACTGGCCGAGCCGAGAACCCTGATCGCCGATGCGTGCCGGGTGCTGGCCGCGCGGGGTCTGGCGGACGGGATCCTCGGGCACATCAGCTTCCGTGTCGACGAGCGCAGGCTGCTCATCCGGTGCCGCGGACCGCGTGAACGCGGCCTCGGCCACACCACGGAGGAGGACATCCGCCTGGTCGACCTCGACGGCGAACCGGGCGCGCCCGGCGAGCTCGACGGGGGATACCGGCCACCGAACGAGCTGCCGCTGCATACGGAGGTCCTGCGCACGCGCGCGGATGTGTCCGCGGTCGTGCACGCGCACCCGCCGGAGGTCGTCACCGCGGATCTGGCCGGCATCCGCATCCGGCCCGTCGTGGGAGCCTTTGACATTCCGGGCACCCGGCTCGCCGCCGGGGGAGTGCCGGTGTACCCGCGCGGCGTGCTCGTCCGCAACCGGGCGCTGGCCAAGGAAATGGTGGCCGCCATGGGCGAGCGGCCGGTGGTCGTGCTGCGCGGGCACGGCCTCACCAGCGCGGCGGCGACCGTGGAGCAGTCGGTTCTGCAGGCGATCAGCGTGGACCGGATCGCCCGGCTGTCGCTGCGCGTGGTGTCGGCCGGCGGGACCCTGGACGACCTGCCCGCCGAAGACATGGCGGAACTGCCCGATCTCGGCGCCGGGTTCAACACGGGCACCGCGTGGCGCCACGAGTTGGCCAGGCTGAGTCATCACTGAACGCCGACGCGACGAGGGCCGCGAGCAGGAAATGCTCGCGGCCCTCGTCCGTTCTGGGTATCAGTTGTCGTTGTACCACTGCGCGGTTCGCTGGTAGGCGTAGGGCGTGCCGCTCTTGTGCAGGTAGACGCGGAAGTTGATGTAAGCGTTCTCGGGAAGGTCGTGTCCGCTCTCGCTCGCGTCCGCGAGGTCGCAGTTGCCGCTTCCGCCCGCGCTCAGGGTGTAGGAGCCGCCGTTCCAGTACACCTCGAGGCCCACGGCCCACCCGTCCGCCTCCATGTCGCAGGCATAGACGTAGTCGCCGTGCTCGGTGAACCAGGCGACGCCGCCGGGGTCGCCGTCGGCGGTCCAGACCTCGTGGTCGATCGCCGCGGCTTCCGGGGCGCCCAGCAGCGCGGTCGTCGTGAGGACGCCGGCGCTGATGAGGCCGGTGAGCTTGTGTGAGCGTTTCATCGCACCTTCGTATTCGCTCGCAACGATGGCCGCCCGTTCCCGAAGCGGCCCCTGATAGCGGAAAGATCTTCGCATTCGTCGCATACGGGGAGGGAACGGTTCGCTGATGCGTAGCTCCGCCGTTTCGCCGTGGAAGACCTCCCGGCGTCGGCCAGGTGCGGTTCCGGTGCGGGTTCGGTACGGGCTTCCGCAGCGACCGCACAATGTGCGGGAACGTGTGGAAGGCGACGACAGGAGATGCGATGCCCCCGGACGGCAACTACCGGAAAGCCTTCTCGGCCATCCGCTCCGGCGACGTGAACGCGGTTGCCGACCAGCTCTCCGCCCACCCGGATTTCGTCACGAGCAGGCTCGACGGACGCACACCGCTGCATGTCGTGACCGACTGGCCGGGCTACTTCCCCAACGGCCCGCAGATCGCGCGCCTCCTCATCAATGCCGGCGCGGTGGTCGATGCGCGCGGTGCGGACGGAATCGGCGAGACACCGCTGCACTGGGCCGCGAGCAGCGACGACGCCGATGTCGCCCGCGTTTTGATCGACGCCGGCGCGGACATCGACGCCCCTGACGGCTCGATCGGAACACCCCTGGACAACGCGATCGGCTATGGCTGCTGGAACGTCGCGCGGCTGCTGGTCGCGCGCGGCGGGAAGGTGGACAAACTCTGGCACGCCGCGGCGCTCGGCATGGCCGACCGCCTGGTGGAGCTCCTCGCCGATCCCGGGCGTGACCGGGACGCGATCAACCAGGCCTTCTGGCACGCCTGCGCCGGCGGTCAACGACGCACCGCGGCGCTGCTCCTGGAGCACGGCGCCGATCTCGCCTTCACCCCCGACTACGGCCGTGGTTCGGTACTCGACGCCGCGCAGACCTACGGCACCCAGCGGAACAGCCTGATCGAGTGGTTGCAACAGCTGGGCGTGCGTCACGACGCCTGATCAGACCGGGACGTGCGGGACCGGGGTGGGGTTGATCCGGCCGGCGATGTGCGTCTGGAAGTGCGGGCATTCGGCGATGTCGGTGTGGTCGCAGTCCAGCGCGCAGTCGATCAGCTCCGACGACGCCTGCGCCACCGCGATCCGGTCCGCCAGCTCGGCACGGCGGCGGCGCAGGACAGCACTCCGCTCCGCGGGCTCGCGTGCGGCGATCAGCTCGCGGATCTCGTCCAGGCTGAATCCGGCTTCCTTGGCGCGCAGGATCACCGCGATCCGGTAGAGGTCGCCGTCGCGGTAACGACGCCGGGACGCGGTGACCCGGCTCGGCGCGAGCAGGCCCATCGCTTCCCAGTGCCGCAGCACATGGGTGGCCAGGCCGAACTTCCCGGCGACCTCGCCGATGGCCAGGCCCGTGTCGTCGCTTGACTTCATGTCAACATTAAGTCGCAGCATGACCGGCATGTCCACCAACACCACCGCGCCGCTGATCCAGCTGCTCGACGCCGCCGACGCCCAGCCCGGCGCGGCCGACCTGCGCACCCACACCTACGACCTGCTCCAGCCGGCTGCCGGGCAGACGGTCGCGGACGTCGGCTGCGGAGCGGGCCGCGCGGTCGCCGAACTCGCCCGCCGCGGCACCCGTCCCGTCGGCGTCGACCCGGACCCGCAGATGATCACCATCGCGCGGCGTCGCTGGCCCGAGTGCGACTTCCGCCTCGGCGCCGCCGAAGAACTGCCGCTGGGGGACGGATCCGTCGCGGGATACCGGGCAGACAAGGTGTTCCACGAGGTGGCCGAGCCCGAGCACGCCCTGGCCGAGGCGCGCCGGGTGCTGGCGCCCGGCGGCCGCATCACGCTGCTCGGCCAGGACTGGGACGGCTTCCTGATCGACTCCGCCGATCCACGCCTGACCAGGATCATCGTGCACGCCCGCGCCGACACGGTCCCGAACCCGCGGGTGACCCGCCGCTACCGCGCCCTGCTGCTCGACGCCGGTTTCACCGACGTCACGATCGAGGCCCGCGCGGCGGTGCTCACCGATCCGGTGATGCTGCCCATGCTGACCGGGCTCGCCCACGCCGCCCGCGCGACTGGAGCGATCACCGGCGAGCAAGCCGATGCCTGGATAGCCGACCAAACCCGGCGCGCCCAGGATGATCGCCTATTCCTGGCCCTCCCGCTGTTTATCGCGGCTGGAACCCGTGACTGACCACGCTGCTGGCAAGCTGCAACGTTGATCAATCTGTACACTGGCGGCATGGCGGAGAACGCTGCGTCTGGGGGAGCGTCTCTGAAGAACTCCGAGCGGAGACTGCTTTCGCCGCGCTTTGTAGCGACACTGGGAGCATATTTCGTCGCTGTAGATGAACTGCAGCCCGTGGCCGCGTCCTTCTCTGTCGGTGGAGAACTTGTCGATGTGCGATCATGGTCGCGCGACGTGCCGATACCGGAGGTCTCTGGCTGGCCTAATCGGAAAATCTTGATCGATGCCAACACGTTGCTGGTTCAGGATTTGCGGGCAGGCGATGTGGTGGCTCTGGAGATAGATGACAAGGGGAAACTCGAACATCGGCTGTTAGATCGAGTCCCGGCTGGAACCTTCGCGAGTGTTGAACCGAGACTATGGACAGCACCCGATGGACATCGGGGCCGGGGTGAAGCCGGAACTGTGTGGTCAGCGCGCTCTAATCTTGATCACTTCTTCTGGTCGGCTGAAGTCACGTTGATTGATCACGGTCGAGGAGTGCGGAAGCCGGCCATTCCCGAGCCTGCGACTGTCGTCTCGTACGACTTTTTTCAACGCTGATGCGGCACTATTCTTGTCCAGCGCGCGAACAAGCACCCCTGGTCCTTTCGGGCTGAAATTGAGTTGCGGTTGGTAGCTGCGAATTCTGATGAGCTCTCGTCGCTGGCGAATGATGACTTTCTGGCCTGGCCGTGAGCGGACTTGTCGGTGCCCCTGATCGCCTCGATGTGGTAGCTCGGCAGCCCCGTGACCGGGTCGATGCCGGCGTAGACGCGGACCTGGTCGGAATCGGTGGGCCTAACCCGGATGTTTCGCGGGGTTGACGTGCTGGCCTGATCGACTTCGGATTGGCTTTTCGACGGTGTTTCTGGTCGATGGGGCGTGGTTGGGTGGCCCGTTCAGCGGGCTGGCTGCCGGGTTCCACGGGCCCGGATGGGTGTCCTTTCGCTGGTGGTAGGGGCGGGTTGCTGCTGGTCAGCCGGGGTGTAGGCGGGTCAGTGCGGTGGTGATCAGGCGGGTCCAGGGCCAGTGCGCGGCGAAGTGGAGCCGGGTTTGTCGGGCGTGGCGGGCGAGCCGGGCTGCGGCGGAGAACAGTCGCAGGCGCAGGCGTTTGGGTTCCCAGCGGCGCGCGGGGTGGTCGTGCAGGGCGAGCATCTGCATCCAGGCGGTCAGTTCTGCCGCGAGGCAGACGATCTCGATCCAGATCCGGTTGGCGTCGAAACCGTGCAGTGGCAGATTCCGTAGGCCGGTGTCCTTCGCGGCACGAATCCGGTCTTCGCAGCGGGCGCGGCGACGGTGCCGCAGTTCGAGATCCGGCAGTTGGCCGCGGGTGGTGTTGGTGGCGAACGCGGTCAGCCGCAGTCCGTTGCGGTCGGTGAATCGTAGTTGCGCGCCGGGGTGCGGGCGTTCGGCGCGGACGATGACCCGCATCCCGGATGGCCAGCCGGTGAGGTCGATCAACCCGGTCAGCTCGGCCACCCACGCCCCGTCACGGACCTTGCCGCCGGCGTCGTAGGCAGGCGTCCACACGTGTTCGGGGATCCGGTCGACCGCGGCGGCGGTGGTGTGGGTGAGGGTGAACCCGACCGAGTACTGCAGCCGCCGCTGCTGGCAGTACTGCACGAACTCATGCGTCCCGCCACCGGAATCGGTGCGCACCAACACTTTCTGGCCGACTCGATACCCCGGCTGGAACGGCAACTGGCTCAATGCAGCCGCCAGGACTCGCTTGTGGTCCTCGGCGGTGTTGCTGCCGGCGTTGCCCGGCCGCAACATCACCACCAGCGGCTCGCCGGTGCCTTCGGGCCCGTGGTCGGCCCACGCGCCCAGCGGGTGAAATCCGTATCCCTGCTTGAAGTTCGGCGCGGCTCGTTCCTTGTCCGAGTGCGCGGTCACCAACGTGGCGTCCAGGTCGATGACGATCGGATCATCAGCGTCGATACGGTGATCAGGTGCGCGGTCAGCGGCGCGTTCCCATGCCACGGCGCGGGCCGCGGCCCGCGCTTCCCGAAGCGCTGTCACCGCCCGGCCCACGTCGCCGGCCAGCGTCATGATCAGCCGGGACACAGTCGGGTCCGAGGCCACCTGCCCGAACACACCCGGCTCGGCCCGCAGCAAACCGA
>Ga0081455_10000639_pt1 | contig 45393 bp, 65 predicted proteins | sample TabmetS3T2R1_FD_70207 | JGI IMG/M metagenome (GOLD analysis project Ga0081455, IMG submission 70207) | Tabebuia heterophylla rhizosphere microbial communities from the University of Puerto Rico - S3T2R1 | ecosystem: Host-associated > Plants > Roots > Rhizosphere ...
AGACCCGCAACACGATGATCATCTTTGGGTCGTTGTTCACGCCTGCCACCAAGGCAGAGTTCGGTGTGGAAGTGGGCAAGGAGATCGTCTACGCCCACAAGGGCGAAGCCCGCATCGAGGCCGTGACGTCTTCCCCGCGTGCCCTTGAGGGCGGGCGCACCACGTTCACCCTGCTCAATGAGACCCATCACTGGATCGAGTCGAACCAGGGCCACGAGATGGCGGCGACCATCGAGCGCAATGCCACCAAGTCGGCGGACGGTTCGGCCCGGACGTTCGCCATCACCAACGCGTTCGAGCCGGGCGAGGACTCGGTGGCGGAGCAGACCCGCGACGCCTACGAGGCGGCCGAGGCGGGACGGGCCGAGGACACGGGAATCCTGTACGACTCCCTCGAGGCCCCGCCGGAGGCCAAGCTCACCAAGCCCTGGCTGGCAAAGGTGATCGAGGCGGTTCGGGGCGATTCGGTGTGGCTGGACATCGGCCGCATCGTGAAGTCGATCCTCGACCCGCGTAATCCGCCGTCGCGCAGCCGCCGCTTCTGGTTCAACCAGATCGTGGCTGCGGAGGACGCGTGGATGGCCCGCTACGAGTGGGACGCCTGCAAGCGCGACGGCGCCAAGCTCGAGGACGGCGACCAGATCGTGCTGTTCTTCGACGGGTCCAAGTCGGACGACGCGACCGGCTTGTGTGCGTGCCGCATGTCGGACGGGCTGGTGACGGCGCTGGGCGTGTGGCAGAAGCCGGCGAACTGGCCGTCTCCGAACTCGCCGGGATTCGTGCCGTACCAGGTGCCGCGCGATGAGGTGCACGGGGTCGTGGAGAACACCTTCGCCCGGTTCAAGGTGCAGGCGTTCTTCGCGGACCCGGGCTCGGGCCAGGACGACGACGGCGAGATGTACTGGGACGCCTACATCGACCTATGGGGTCAGACGTGGGGGTCGAAGTTGGCTCTGCGGTCGGTGAAGTCGGGCCCGAAGGCTCACGCTGTGCGGTGGGACATGCGCGATTCACGCAACCAGGAGACGTTCACGGAGGCCGTGAAGCGCACCCATGCGGACGTCCTGGAGCGGACGCTGCTGCACGACGGGCACAAGATGCTCCGCACGCATGTGATCAACTCCCGGCGGCGCACGAACCGTTGGGGGATCACGATCGGCAAGGAACACCGTGAGAGCGCCCGGAAGATCGACCTCGCAGTGTGCATGATCGGGGCGCGGATGATGCGCCGGATGATCCTCAACTCTCCGAAGCGGGCGAAGAAGCGCACGCCGGGCAAGGGACGGGTGGTGGTGCTTCGATGACGGTCACCAGCCCCGACATCCCGCTGACGTTCCTGTCGGACGACGAACTCGCGCTGATCAACCTGCTTCGGGCGGACATGCTGCGGGACCGGTGGGCGCTGCAGCTGCGCGACTGTTACTTCAACGGAGAGCAGCTGGTCCGGGATCTCGGCATCAGCATCCCGCCCCAGTTGAAGGGCCTGCACACGGTCATCGGCTGGCCGCGGGTCGGTGTCGAAAGCCTGGAAGAGCGCCTCGACCTCGAGGCGTTCCGGTGGGCCGACGGCGCGGACTCGACGGAGTTGACGGAGATCGCCGAGGCGAACGACCTCTTCGACGAGTCGTCGCTGGCGCACACGGATGCCCTCGTATTCGGGCGGGAGTATCTGGCGGTCGGGTCGGGGGACTGCGGCACGGACGACTGCCCGCCGCTCATCTCGGTGGAGTCGCCGCTGGACATGACGTTGATGTGGGATGCCCGGCTACGGATTGGCACGGCCGCGCTGCGGGAGTGTGCGGCGGACACGTACATCGAGTCGGGGCCCGAGGAACGGATGCTGGTCCTGTACCTGCCGGACCAGACGGTGACGGCGATGCCGACATCGTCGGGTGGCTGGGAGGTCGTCGACCGGGACATGCACGGCCTGGGCATCGTGCCGGTGGTTCGGCTGGCGAACCGGCAGCGAACTGCGGACCGGGTCGGCAGAAGCGAGATCACGTCCGACGTAATGTCGATCACGGATGCTGCCTGTCGGCGACTGATGGGCATTGAAGTCGCCGCCGAGTTCTTTGGCGCCCCGCAGCGCTACATCCTGGGCGCGTCGGAGTCGGCGTTCCAGGATGCCGAGGGCAACGCCAAGTCGGCGTGGGAGACGTACATCGGGCGGATGCTCGCTCTGGAGCGGGACGAGGACGGGAACATCCCGGAGGTCGGCCAGTTCTCTGCGCACGATCCGTCCGGCCAGACGAAGATCATCGACATGTATGCGCGGATCATGTCGTCACAGATGTCGGTGGCCCCGCACGTTCTCGGTTACAGCAGCGACAACCCTGCCTCGGCGGACGCGATTCGCTTCGCCGACAACCGGCAGGTCAAGAAGGCGGAACGGCGGATCCGCCGCCTCGGCGCCGGATGGCAGCAGGCGATGCGGCTCGCCTTGTGGGTGCGTGACGGCGAGCCTCCGGATAGGAGCCGACGTATCGAGACTGTGTGGCGCAACCCGGCGACCCCGACCCTGGCGGCCCAGGTGGACGCCACGGTGAAGCTCGTCCAGGCGGGCGTCCTGCCTGCCGACTCCGACGTCACGCTGGAGATGGCCGGATTCACGGAGACGCAGCGCCAGCGGATCGCCGCCGATCGCCGGCGCAGCACTGGCCGAGCCGGGAGCAGCGCGCTGCTGGACCGCCTCGCCGAGATCGGCTCCAATGCACCCGCGGTGAGCGCACAGCCCCCGGAGGCCGATCTTGGCATCGACAACCTCGGATAGTGGTGCGCGGGTCGCCCGCTGGCGGCAAGCCCAACTCGGGCTGACCACGCTCCTGTTGCGGGACCTGCGGGGACTGCGCCGGCTGGTCGATCCGGCCCGGCTGCAGGCGACGGTGCCGACATGGATCGAAGCTGTGACGGCGCTGGCGGCCCGCTACTCGGAGGTGGCAGCCACCCTGGCCGCGGACTTTTACGACGGCGAGCGGGACGCCGCTGGAGTGTCCGGCACGTTCACCGTGCCGCTGGCAGGGGCACCGCCGGGCGAGCAGGTGGATGCTTCGCTGCGCTGGGCCACGAAAGACCTGTGGCCGCGCGCCGAGGCGGACGCCACGGACGCTCAACTCGAGCCGCTCGACGTGCGCCTGGCCGCGGCCATGACCAAGGCGGACGGCGCCACGCAGAAACTTGTCGCCGACCGCGGACGCGCCACGCTGCGCCAGGCCGTCGACGGCGACCCCGGGGCAGTCGCCTACGCGCGGGCTGCCGCCCTGGGCGCCTGCTCGTTCTGCAAGCTCATGGCGTCTCGCGGCGCCGTGTATGCCAACGCGCAGACGGCCGGCCGTGACGCCAACGACCGCTTCACGGGCGACGCATCGGTCGTGAAGTTCCACAACAACTGCCACTGTGGGATCGTGCCCGTCTTCCGCGGCCAACGCTTCGAGCTGTCGCCGCAGGCCGCCGAGTGGGACCGCATCTACCGCGAGCACGCCCAAGGCCATCCGGGAGACCAACTGCGCCTGTTCCGGCGGGCGCTGGCCGAGCACGACTCGAATCCACTCCCCGGATCCAACTGATCAACGAGGTCGCCCTGGTGGCGGCCTTTCTCATTTCCACAGCCCCTGGAGGGCCGATTCGCCATGCCCGAAGAGACCGAGCAGACCGAAAAGCCGCAGGAGACCGGCACCGAGGAGACCGTCGAGGAGACGGCCACCGAGGAGACGGACGGTACCGAGACCGAGCAGCAGGACGACGCCCAGGAGGCGGAGACCGGCAGCGAGGAGAAGCCGTTCGACCGGAAGCAGGCCGAGGCGAAGATCCGCAAGGCGAACTCGGAGGCCGCGAACCTCCGCAAGCGCCTGAAGGAACTGGAGCCGAAGGCCGCCGAGCTGCAGCGCATCAAGGACGCCGAGAAGACCGAGTCGGAACGCCTCAACGACCAGTTGACCCGGGCCAACGAGCAGATCACCAAGACCCGCACCCGCCTCGTTGAGGCGCGCGTGCAGGCCCTGGCCGGCTCGGAGGTGGGGGAGCGGAAGGCGTTCACCGACCCGGACGACGCGGTCGGCCAGCTCGATCTGACCTCGTACATCGACGAGTCGGGCGACATCGACGAGGCCGCCATCGAGGCGGATCTCCAAGCGCTGTTGGAGCGCAAGCCGCACTGGGCCAGGTCGGCTCAGCCCCAGGAGGGCCCGCGGCGTCCCGCACCGGATCGCACTCAGGCGTCCGGCGCCAAGCAGACCAGGACCCTCACCCCGGAAGACGAGTTCGAGGGGTGGATCAAGTCGCAGATCACCCGGTGACTGCGAAGAAGGTAGGAGATCATGGCGGTTACCGCCCCTCTCAAGCTCAGTGACGTCAATGCCTCGCTGCTGCCGCGCACCATCACGGCGCCGATCTTCGAGAAGTCGGTGGAAGCCAGCGCGGTCATGCAGCTGGCCCGCCCGGCTCCGCTGGCCATCGACGCCACCACGTCGATCCCGATCCCGATGGACGTGCCGACCGCCGACTGGGTCGGCTCGGGCCAGAAGAAGCCCCTCAGCTCTGGCGGCGTGGACGTCAAGACGATGACCGCGAAGAAGGTCGCGGTCCTCATCCCGGTGGCCGAAGAGGTCGCGATGACCAACGCCGGCGGCCTGTTCCAGCAGCTGCAGCGGGACCTGCCGACCGCGTTCGCCCGCGCCTTCGACATGGCCGCGATCCACGGCAAGACGATGCGTGGCGCGACCGGCCCGTTCACCGACTACCTGGCGATGACCAGCAACGCGGTCGCGCTGGGCACCGCAAGCCAGGGCACCGGCGGGATCTGGCGGGACTTCGTCGACGGCATGGCCGACGTCGTCGACAACGACTACGACTACACCGGCACGGTCGCCGACCACCGGCTGAAGCCGCTGCTGCTGACGGCGACCGACACGACGGGCCGGCCGATCCTGGTCGACACCCAGACGCCGGGCACCAACATGGCGGCGGCGGGCACGCTGATCGGCGAGCCGCTCGCGTACTCGCGGTCGGTGTCGGGCAAGCAGCGCCGTCAGTCGGCCAGCTCGGACACGGGTCTGCGGGCGATCGGCGGCGACTGGTCGCAGGCGGCCTACGGCGTCGGCATGGACATCACCGTGCGGCTGTCGAAGGAGGCCACCTACATCGACGAGGAGGGCGGCGTCCACTCGGCGTTCCAGGAGAACCTGGTGCTCATCCTCGCGGAGGCGTTCTACGGCTACGTGCAGGGCGACGCCGACGCGTTCGTCAAGTACACCGGCACCCCGAGCGGTTCCTGATGGCGAGGGCTGTCCCGGCTTCCGCGCCGGGCGGGGCAGCCAAGCCCCTGCGAATCGTGGCCCGCGTGCACGCGATGCCACCGGAGCACAATGCGGGCGCCGAGCACATGCTCGTGTCCATGCTGCGCCCCCTGGTGGAGCGCGGCCACGACGTGTCCGTGTGGCTGTCCCGGTACGGCAAGACCAGCAAGGAGTACGACTACCGGGGCATCCGGGTGGTACCGCTGGAGTCCCGGCTCGACTTCCCGAGTGCCGTGCGCCGCGCGCACGTGCTGCTGGCGCACCTGGAGACGGTGCCGTCCACGGCGTCGCTGACCCGCGGCTACGGCAAGCCACTGGTGGTGGTCTGCCACAACACGCACCGGGCGACGTTCCGGGACGCCACGGCGGGCGGCACCTCACTGGCCGTCTACAACAGCCAGTGGATGGCCCGCGAGGCCGAGATGTTCTACGCCGAGTACCCGAAGGCCATCCGGCCCGCCGCATCAGTCATCGTGCGCCCGCCCGTCTTCGCCGACGAGTACGCGACGAAGCCCGGCAAGGCGATCACCCTGGTCAACTGCAATCCGGACAAGGGCGGCAAGGTCCTCAAGGCCCTCGCCGAGCGCATGCCGGACCAGCAGTTCCTGGCCGTGCAGGGAGCCTACGGCGAGCAGATCCTCCCGGACCTGCCGAACGTAGAGATCGTCGACCACGTCCGCGGCGAAGACATGCGGGCCACGGTGTACGCGCGCACGAAGGTGCTGCTCATGCCGTCCTCCTACGAATCGTGGGGGCGGGCCGGCGTGGAGGCCCTCGCCAGCGGTATCCCCGTGGTTGCCCATCCGACCGAGGGGCTCTGCGAGTCGCTCGGTGAGGGCGGCATCTTCGTCGACCGGGCCGACATCGACGGCTACGAAGCCGTCCTGCGGAAGCTGCTGACAGCGTCCGAGTACCGGCTGGCGAGCAAGCGGGCCAAGCAGCGCAGCAGCGAACTGGACCCGTCCGCCGATCTCGCGGCGTGGTGTGCGGCCGTGGAGGGCCTCGTCTAGGAGGTGCACGATGCCGTTCATCCCGCCCACCGTTGAGGAACTCGGCCTGTTCTTGAACCTGGATGAGATCGACGGGGACCGCGGCGAGTTCCTGATCAATAAGGCGATCTCGCTGTGCCAGACCGTCGTCAAGCCTCTGCCGGAGGGCGCCGACTCGGTGGTCCTGTCGGTGGCGGGCCGGGCCTATCTGAACCCGGGGCAGGTCACCTACGAGACGATCGGCCCGATGTCGGTGCAGCGCCCGTCCGGTTCGGGCGGCCTGTATTTGACGAAGGCCGACAGGTCGGCGCTCAAGGCCGCGGCCGGCCGGGGCGGCGCCTTCAGCGTCGACCCGACACCGGAAGACGCCAACCCGTGGGCGACGTGGCCGCTCGATGACACGCTCGGCCTCCCGCAGGAGTACGAGCCGGGCTGGGGTCCCCTCTGATGGCGGGCCCCTACCCATATGGGGAGACGGTACGGGTCATACGCACTGGTCCGTCCCCTGGACGCGATCCACGGGGGCAGCCGCTGCCAGGACCGGACCAGTCGTTCGACTTGAAGGGCTGTGCGATCACGCCGCGCGCCGAGACACCCCAGGTGGGTGGTGCCGAGCAGCAGGGACGGGACACCGTGATCGTCGGCTGGACCGTGTACGCACCTCCGGGTCAGCCCGCCCGCGCGAGCCTCCCGCTGCGGACCACGGACCAGGCCGTGGTCCGCGGTGTCGAGTGCAACATCAGCGGCGAACCCGGCGACTGGGGCAGAAGCCCTTTCACCGGGACCCACGGCCCGATCCAGTTCGCCGCGGACCGGGTCACCGGCTAGCCGCGGGCCTGCTCCACGGCGGCGACAAGCTTCTCGGCGGCATCGTTCGAACCGCGCGGAATGGACAGGCTGTTCGGATCCGTATACGGCGGCCGGCCGCCGGCCAGCGGGCCCTTCGACTCCCCGGCGGCGACAGCGCCGGGCAGCAGGAATTGCACGTAGCCGTGGAAGAGGCGCGTGCCGCGCTTGAACCGGGTGCTGGTGACGTCTGCGGCCCGAAGCCGAACCGGCGCCGGCCGCGCACCCACGGGCGTCTTCGTGATGGTGACCCATTCCCCGTCGAAGCTGATCGTGCCGAGCACGCCCTTCACTTCCATGACCGTCATGTCCGCCCCCTGGGACTCGAGTTGGTGGAGGGGCTATGGCAGCACGTTTCAAGATGGACCGCAAAGGCGTCGGGCAGATGCTGCGGATGCCGGGCATGCAGGCGGAGATGCTGCGCCGCGCCGAAGTCATCAAGGGGGTGGCCGTGGCCATCTCGCCGGTGGAGACCATCGGCCCGCACCCAGGCCACTACAAGGATTCGTGGGTGGCCTCCAGCACCTCGCGCGGCGGCATTCGGCGTGACCGCGCTGCGGGATACGTGCGCAACACGGCCTACTACGCCCGCTGGGTGGAGTGGGGCAATGGCACCCCGACCGGGCCGGCGCACCATGTGCTGCTCCGGGCGGCCGCGATAGGCGGGCGCAACCAGTGACCGCGATTGTCGACATCGAGCTGGAGCTCATCACCCGCGGCACCACGCGCTTCCCGGACGCGGTGGTGCGGGACGAACTCGACAACAACCTCGGCAACGAGTTGCCGACGATCCAGATCCAGCAGGTTCCTGGCGGCAGCGACGACACCTTCCGTCTCGCCCGGATGCTGGTCGACATCGACGTGTACGCCGCGACCCGGGCGGACGCGATCACCCTGGCCAGAGAGGTGCACTCCTGGCTGACGGGCGAGCTGCCCGGCACGTCCGGCGACTCCATCGTCTTCGGGCGGATCGGCGCGCTGGCCCTGCCCGCCGAGCGCCCGTACACGAACACCGCCCTGCGCCGCGTCGGCGCCACCTATCAGGTCTTCTCCCACCCGGACTCCTGACCGGCTTCTGGGCCCGCGCCGGACCCTTCAAGTTCCCGCCCGTGCGCGGGCTTTCGCATGTCTGGAGACATCATGGTCAACATCACCCGCGCCGCGGACCTTGCCCTGGTCGGGGCGAACGGCGGTGGATGGGTTGCCCCGGTCGGATCGACCGCGCCGGCAGACCCCCGCAACCAGCCGACATCGCCGTGGGAGCCGCTGGGCGCCATCTCGGACGACGGCCTGAAGTATGGCTTCGACGAGGACTCCCAGGAGTTCACCCCCTGGGGTCTCACCAGCCCGTTCCGCACACAGATCACCAAGTCCGTGAGGACGTTCGGGCTGACGGTGTGGGAGACCAGCCGGGTCGCTGTCCAGTCGCTGCAGTACCGGCTGACCGCGACGGACCTCGAGCCGGATGAGACCGGTCTGACGAAGTACGCGGAGACCGCCAGCCCCGTGCCGGACCGTCGGGCGTTCTGGTTCCTGGTCATCGACGGCGACGCCTACAAGGGCTTCTATGTGCCCCAGGGCGAAATCAACGACCGGTCCGACGTGACGTTCAAGCAGGACGAGATGTCCGGCTACGAGTGGACGATCACCACCTACCCGGACGACTCCGGGAACACCGTCTACCACGTCGACAAGATCCCGGTCACGCCCGCCTACTCGGGCTCCTGAGCTGGTGGGCGGGCCGCAGGCGCCCTGCTCCTGGGTGCCGCCGTTGGCGCGGGCCCGGTCCGCCCACCTTCGCATTCTCGCCCGCGCCGCATGAATGGAGGCCCGCGCCGTGCCCAACACGCGTACAGGTAGCACCAGTAGGAAGCCGCGCACCGCGGCACGTTCCGCATCCCGCCCGTCGACGACGCGGCCCGCCGCCGAGCCGGAGGAGGAGTTCGACGAGCCGGACGTCTCCCCTGCGGAAGCACAGGAGATCGAGGCGGTGAACAAGTACGTGACCGCTGTGCTGTCCGGCGCCGACGACAGCGAGGACGAGGTCCGCATCATCCCGCCCGGGGCATGGCGGCAGTCGTGGCAGCGGCTCCTGAACGGCGGGCAGGTCGACGCCTTCGCGAAGATCGTCCTGCACCCCGACGACTACGAGATCTACGTCGAACTCGACCCGACGAACGAGCAGTTCGGCGACATGGTCGGCGAGGCAGCCGAGCGTGCCGGTGAGAGCCTGGGGAAATCCAGTGGACCCGCGCCGTCGTCGAGGCGCACGCGGAGGAGGTAGAGGGCGACCTCGCCTTCTACTTCAGGCGCAGCGAGGACCAGCTGGACGCCTACTACCGGGGCGAGATGACGGCTCGCCGGCTGCGGGTCCTCATTCAGCGACTTCCGCCGGAGTCGGCGACCTGGACTGCGCTGCGGAACGCCATGCCCAGGGAGGAGTTGGCGGAGCAGGCCGAGCAGGGCGAGCCGGAGAAGGGCCGTTGGTCGCAGCATGAGCTGCTGCTCGCGTCCACACTCGATGCGATTCGCAGGGTCGAGTACGTGCTGATCTGCGCGAACACCGACTCGAAGTCGAAGCGGCCGAAGCCCCCGGAAGTGACCCGCAGGCCTGGAACGGAGCTGGCTCAGCCGAAGCAGTACATGTCTGAGGCGCAGGCCAATCACCTGTTCAACTTGATCAATGGGGGCGCCGCGTAGGGCGCCGGGAGGAGGCTCCCGGTGCCCGCTATCTCTGTCGGCAGCGTCGAAGTTGATGTCGTTCCCAACGCGCAAGGCATCGGCGCCCGGCTGCGGGCGGCGCTGGTTCCTCCCGCGTCTCAGATCGGTGACGAGGTCGGCCGGATCATCGGCCGGCAGATCGTCACACACATCACCCCGGCGATCCGCGACGGCATCAACGCTGGTGCGCGGGCCGCCCGCCCTGCGGCGGCCCGGCAGGGTGATGAGACGGCGGGCGCGTTCTCTCGTTCCCTCAAGGCAAGGCTGGAGGCAGCGTTCCGGTCGCTGCCGAAGGCTGATGTGAGGCTCTCCAGCACAGGCTTCGACGCGGACATGGCCCGGCTCCGCTCCCGCCTGGAGACCCTGTCGGGCAAGCGCATCGGCATCGACGTCGATGCCGGGGTGGCCCTCGCGGAGATCACCGACATCGAGGAGCGGCTGAAGCGGCTCGGCGCGCAACACCCGAATGTGCAGGTCCGCGCCGACACTGCCCGGGCGCTGGCGGAACTGGCTGCGCTGCGTGCCGAGGTGGATGCCGTCGACGGCAAGAACGTCGACATTGACGCGTCCTCGGCGACGGGCAGCATCAACGGTCTCGTCTTCGCCGCTCTCGCGCTCGGGCCGGCGCTCATCCCGGTGCTGCCGGTCATCGCGGCCGGCCTCGGTGCGGTCGCTGCCGCGGGTACGGCCGCGGCAGCGGGCATCGGGTCAGTGGCGCTGGTGGCGGTCCCAGCGTTCAAGCAGATCGGTGCCGTGCTGCAGGCGCAGAAGGCTGCCCAGGACGCGGCGACCAACGCGACCTTGCGGGGCGGGCAGGCCAACTCGACCGGTGCGTCGAAGGCCTTGCAGATGGCCGGTGCGCAGCAGGCCCTGGCGACAGCCCGCCGGAACGCGGCACGTCAGATCGCCGACGCCGAGCGGGGCGTCGCGGATGCGGTAAGGCAGGCGGCGCAGGCCAACGCGCAGGCCGCCGCGCAGGTGAAGCAGGCCCGGCAGGGCCTGGCTGACGCCTACACGCAGGCTGCGGACCGCATGCAGCAGGCAAACGAGCAGGTCACCCAAGCCGAGCGGGACCTCGCTGCGGCGCAGAAGACCGCCCGTCAGGCCCAGTTGGATCTGACGGCGGCCCGCGCTGAGGCGTCGCGGCAGCTGCAGGACATGAACAACCAGCTCGCCGACTCGGTGCTATCGCAGCGCGACGCCGAGATCGCGCTCAAGGAGGCGACTGCCCAGCGCAACGCCGTCCTGAGCAACCAGGGGAGCAGCGCCCTCGACAAGCAGAAAGCGATCCTGGCCTACGACCAGGCGGTGCAGCGGCTCAAGGAGCAGCGCCTGGAGACCCAGCGCCTGCAGTCGGACACGGAGAAGGCGAACAAGGCCGGCGTCGAAGGCAGCGACACCGTCAAGAATGCGCAGGAGCGGCTCGCCTCCGCGCAGCAGGACGTGGTCGACAAGACGACTGCGCTGAAGAAGGCACAGCAGGACGTCGCGAAAACCCAGATCGAGAACACCCGGGCCATCGCGGACGCGCAGGAGAAGCTGTCCGAGGCGCAGAAGAACGTTGCGGAGACGCAGCGGCAGGGCGCCGAGAACATCGCCCGCGCGCAGGAGCGCGTGGTGCAGGCCCAGCAGTCCGGCGCCGACTCGATCGCCTCGGCCCAGCGGCAGATTGCCTCCGCGTCGCTCTCAGCGGCCGGGGGCGTCGATCAGGCTGCCATCGCACAGTCGAAGTACCAGGCGCTGCTGGCGAAGCTGACCCCGGCGGCACGGGCCACCCTGAACGCGTTCGTGGATCTGCGGACGGCGTTCGGGGCGTGGTCCAGGTCGCTGCAGCCAGCCGTCATGCCCATTTTCACGAGGGCTCTGGTGTCCCTGCGGAACACGCTGCCGACACTGACGCCGTTCGTGCTGGGTGCCGCAGGCGCGATCAAGACTCTGCAGGACCGGGCGTCGGCGTCGGTGAAGAAGCCGTTCTGGCAGGGGTTCAAGCAGGATCTGCAGACGAACGTCCGTCCGGCGATCATCGGCCTGGGCGTGGCGTTCGGCAACGTGATCAAGGGGATGGCGGGCATCGTCGACGCCTTCCTGCCGCATATGGACGGCATCAGCAGCACCATGCAGCGGATCACGGGCCGGTTCGCGAACTGGGGTGCAAGCCTCAAGGGCTCACCCGAGTTCGAAAGCTTCCTGTCCTACGCGGCGGAGCACGGCCCGATCCTCGCCCACGTACTGGGCCAGATCTTCACCGCGCTCCTGAACGTCAGCAAGGCGCTGTCGCCGATCGGCGACATCATCCTGCCGCTGCTGGGCGGGCTGGCCGACGCGATCGGCACCATCGCCGAGCACGCGCCGTGGTTCATCCAGCTGATCTACGGGATCATCCTGGCGACGAAGCTGTGGACCCTCGCCCAGATCGCCTTCAACTTCGTCATGAACGCCAACCCACTGGTCAGGATCGGTTTGGCGATCCTCGCCCTGGTCGCGTTCGTGATCTACGCCTACAACAAGTGGGGCTGGTTCCGGACCGCGGTGCAGACTGCCTGGTCGGCGATCCAGACCGCGGCCCTGTTCGCGTGGAACAGCATCCTCAAGCCCGTCTTCAACGCCCTGATCACGGTCGTGCAGACCCTCGGCCGGTGGGCGATGTGGCTGTGGACCAACGCCATCCGCCCCGCGTGGAACGCGATCTCGCTGGCGGCCCGGATCCTGGTGACGGCGATCGTCGTCATCGCAATTCTGCCGATCATCGCCGCCATCAAGATCCTCGGCGCGATCGGCATGTGGCTGTGGACCCACGCCATCAAGCCGGCCTTCCAGGGCATCGCCGCCCTCGGCAGGTGGCTGTGGGCGACGGTGCTGCGCCCGGTGTTCCAGCAGATCGGCGACAAGGCGCGGTGGCTGTACAACAACGCCATCCGGCCGACGTGGAACGCGATCGTCTCGGTGTCCAAGTGGTTGTGGAACACCGTCCTGAAGCCGATCCTCAAGGCTTTCTGGGATGGTCTGCAGACGCTCGGCGGCTGGGCGAAGTGGTTGTACCAGAAGGCGATCAAGCCCGCCTGGGACGCGATCGTCAAGGTTGGGCAGGGCGCCTGGAAGTACGGCATCAAGCCGATCTTCGACAAGTTCAAGGACGTCGTCCACGACCTGAAGGGCGCGTTCGACACGGCCGTCGGCGGCATCAAGAAGGCCTGGGACAAGATCAAGCAAGTGTCGAAGGCGCCCGTCCAGTACGTGGTGGACGTGGTGTACAACCACGGCGTTCGGGGCGTGTGGAACGCCGTGGCGGGGGCCTTCGGTGCGCCCAAGCTGAAGACGTTCAAGTTCGCCTCCGGTGGCGTTATGCCTGGCTACACGCCGGGCCGTGACGTGCACAAGTTCGTGTCTCCCACGGGCGGCGCGCTCGAACTGTCCGGCGGGGAGTCGTTCTTCCGGCCGGAGTTCACGCGCGGCGTCGGCTCTGGCTTCGTCGGCGCGATGAATGCGATTGCCAAGTCGAAGGGCGCGCAGGGCGTCAAGGCGGCCCTGGCCCCGGTGCTCGGCGGCAACCCACCAACGGCGACCGACCGGTCGCTGCGGTACGCGAACGGCGGCGCCTACCCGGTGCAGCGGTTCGCGGACGGCGGCATCTTCGGTTGGATCGGCAACGCCGCCAACAAGGTTGCCGGTGCGGGCAGCGCCGTCTGGAACAGCGTGAAGAAGGGTGCGAGCTGGCTGTCCGACACGCTGGAGGCGTCGGCGCGGGCTGGCGTGAAGCATGTGGTCGATCCGCTGCTGAAGTCCTTCCCGGGCATGGACACCGGCTTCGGGCAGATGATCCGCCGCATCCCCGACAAGATCGTCAACGCGCTGTTCGGCTACGCGAAGAACGCCGACAAGAAGGGCGCCGGCGGTCTTGGCGGACCGCGCATTGCGGCGGCACTGAAGTGGGCGAAGTCCCAGTCCGGTAAGCCGTACCAGTGGGCGGGCAACGGGAATCCCAGCTGGGACTGCTCCGGCTTCATGAGCGCCATCGAATCCGTCATCCGTGGCCAGAAGCCCCACCGCAGGTGGGCGACGATGGCGTTCCACGGAAAGACGGCCCCGCCCGGCTGGGTGTACCACGGCAACTCCGCATTCAAGATCGGCATCACGAATGCCGGTGTCGGTCACACCGCGGGCACGCTCGGCAAGACCAACGTCGAAAGCTCTGGCGGTCTCGGCGTCCACTACGGACGCAGCGCCCGCGGCTACAACGACCCGCTGTTCACCAGCTGGTACGGCTTCCAGCCCGGCAAGTACGACAGCGGCGGTTACCTGCGGCCCGGCCTCAACTTGGCCTACAACGGCACTGGCCGGCCCGAGCCCGTGTTCACCACGGCGCAGGCCAACGCCCTGTACTCGCTGGCCGCCCGCGGCGGGGACGGCGCGCAGCAGCCGGTTGTCGTCGAGCTGCACCCGAAGGAAGGCGCCCTGGGTGACTTCATCGACGTGCGCATCCAGGACAGCCAGCAGCAGCTGGTGCAGGTCATCCGTGCGACCTGAGAGGGGGTTCCCACGTGGCCATTCCCGGGAACTTCCTCTCGGCGACCACCGAGTCCATCGACCCGAACACCTCGGGCTGGACCAGCAAGTTGAACTGCACGATCGGCAAGGGCACGGGTGGCCGGAACGGCGACGGCTGCCTGGTCACAAAGAGCCAGGCCTCGGGCGAGATGCAGGCCCGCACCGTCACCTCCTACCCGGTCACCGCCGGAACGGTCTACTACGCCTTCTCAGACACGTCCGGGGTGGTGCCCGAGCGGATCGGTATCCGCTGGCTCAACGCCTCAGGCGTCGAGGTCGCCATCACCTGGTCGGTGACCACGATGGCGGCCTCGTCGTCGTGGCACCGGGTCAGCGTCGCCGGCATGGCTCCCGCGGGAGCGGCGCAGGCGCAGGTTCTCCTGTCGGCCACGGTGACGGCGGCCAACGTCAACCACTTCTGGGAGAATGTCTACCTCGGCCTGCCCATCCGCACGACCGGCAACTTGCTGCCGTTCAACACCGAGTCGACCGAGGTCGACGCCACCGGGTGGGCTCCTGTCGTCAACGCCACCCTGTCCCGGCAGGTGCCGGTCATCCAGTGGGCGGTCAACAACTACACCGGGGGCGGGCACACGCTGGCGATGACCGCGGTCGCTGCCGGAAACGCCTCGATGCTGGCTGTGGACCGGCCTGCGGTCACTCCAGGGGTCGAGTACCTGGCCTACGCCTACCTGCAGCCGCCGGTCCTCACCTCGCAGGCATGGATCGAGCTCAGGTATTTCGACGCCAACGGCAACCAGGTCGGTGCGCAGCGAGGCACGCTGGCGCCGCCCGCGACGACCGGCATGTACCGGCAGCGGGCCTCCCTGGTGGCCCCGCCGAACGCGGCGACCTGCAGCGTGGCAGCCGGCCTGGACGCGGCGTCGGCCGGGCAGGTGCTGCGCCTGGAAACCGTCGCAGTCACGGTGGCTCCGCAGCTGCAGGCCGGGTCGGTGATGCCGTATGCCGACTCGTCGTTCGAGCAGGGCGTCGCGGGATGGACGACCGCGTCGGGCGTGGCCACACTGGCACGGACGACACCATGGGGCGCCAGCGCCTTCGACGGCTCCTACGCTCTGGCGGTCACGTCGTCGACGGCGACCGCGTCCACGCTCCGCTCGGCGAAGTTTCCGATCACGGCGGGGGACAACTGGCGGGCCCAGATCCTGGCGCATCCCGCGGCCGGCTCCTGGTCGTCCGTGCGGGTACGGGTGCACTGGTACGACGCGGCAGGAACCGATCTCGGCACATCCACGGGCAGCCCGTACACGCTGCCGGGCACGTCCTGGTATGTGCTGCCGTCGGATGCCGTGGCCCCGGCGAACGCCACCCAGGCCTCCGTCGAGATCGTGGCCACGGCGTCCGCGACGTCGAGTGTGCTGCACGTCGACCAGGTGGCGCTGTGGAAAGTGCTCCCGCTGACCAAGGTGGAGGCCGTCGACGAGGGCGGCTACGTGCAGCTGACGCTGCGCGAGCTGACCCTCGACTACGAGCTGACGGTGTCGCGGGTGCAGCAGGACGGCTCCCGCACCGTGGTCCGCGGCACGTCGGGGCTGATCGACCGGCAGGTCATCACCTCCGACGCCATGATCATTGAAGACCATGAGGCACCGCTGAACGTGTCGGTCTACTACGTGATCGAGCAGTTCCCGCCCGGATCCCTGACCGCGAGCACCCGGATCGGCGACACGGTCACCCTGACGCTCGCCGACATCAATCTCGCCTGGCTGAAGGATCCGTCGAACCCACAGCGCAATCTGCAGGTGATGGTGGCCAAGCCACCGGACTGGAACCGTCCCATCGATCAGGCGAGCTTCGTGGTCCGCGGCCGCCGCAACAAGGTCACCCTGTCCGGGAAACGGCAGGGCCTCGAGGGCGACCTCGCGGTTGTCACCCGCTCCGATCAGGAACGCAAGTCGCTCCACCTGCTGCTCGACTCCGGGAACGTCCTGCTCTGGCAGGCCGCACCAGGGATGGGCGTCGACGACATGTACGTCAACGTCGGGCAGGTGCCTGAGGCCCGGTTCGGGCCGCTCGCGCAGGACGTCTGGCGGAACTGGACGCTGCCCCTGGTCGAAGCGGACCGCCCCGTCACCGCCGGCGTGAACGGGGCCGCGGGCCGCACCTGCCAAGACCTGATCACCGAGTTCGCGACCTGCGCCGACCTCATCACCACCTACTTGACCTGCGAGGATCTGCTACTCGACCGGCGGAGGTGAACGCTTGTACCCCGTCTCCGACCGGTTTCTGCAGCGGATCACTGAAGACCACACCCCGATCACGCAGGTGCTGCTCTTCCTCACCGACGGCCGCGTCATCGAACTCGAGCACACCGGCGGCTCAGTTCCGGTGGACCGGGCCCAGGCCATCCGCCGCACCTGCTCGGTCACCATGGCGGACACCTCCCTCATCCCGCGCACCCCGTCCGACGAACTCGCCACCTACGGCGCGCGCCTGCGCATCAGCCGCGGCGTCGACTACGGCGACGGATCGTCGGAGTTGGTGCCACTCGGCGTATTTCGCCTCGACGACGTCGACGGGGACGTCTCCGAAGGCCCCGTCACCCTGCAGGGCAAAGACTTGTCCGCGATCATCGCCGACGACAAGTTCACAGCCCCCTACCGGGTGGCGGGCACCATCGTCAGCGCCATCTCCGAGCTGATCTGGCGGAGCATCCCCGGCGCCGAAATCCTCTCCCAGATCACCGACGCACCCATCGGCTCCCGCGTCTTCGACAATGAGGCAGACCCGTGGGCAGGCGTTCAGGAGATCGCCGCAGCCGGCGGCGCCGAATGCTACCCGGACGCCGACGGCGTCTTCCGCATCGCCACCCTGCCCGACCTCTCCACCACACCCCCGGTCTGGTCGATCGAGGCAACCGAGGGCGGCGCCTACATCAAGGCCAACCGCGGCATGTCGAGCACCGACGTGAAGAACGGATGGCAGGCCCGCGGCGAGAACACTGCGGACAACATCCCCCCGGTCTCCTACCTGGCCACCGACAACGACCCCAACTCGCCCACCTATTGGGGAGGACCGTTCGGCCGGCGTCCCGGGTTCAGCAGCTCCTCCACGCTGATTACGACGGGGCAATGCCAGCTGGCCGCCACCCTGCAACTCGCGCAGGCCAAGGCCCCCAACTCCTCCGGCGACATCTCCAGCCTGCCGAACCCGGCCCTCGAACCAGGCGACGTCCTCAGGGTGATGCACGAAGACGGCAGCCGCGAACTCCACCAGGCCGCCTCGTTCACCGTCCCCCTCGACCTCGGTGGTGAATTTCCCATCACCACCATCTCGGCGAAGGAGGACTCGTGAGCAAGTCGGCCCACGCCGTTCGCCGCGACCTGGCCAGCGCCCTCAAAGCCCAGGCCCAACGCACCGGAGAACAGACCCCGTCGGTGCGGGGAGCGGACTGGCGGCTCGCCACCGTCACCGCCGTCAACGCCGGCGGAACCGTCGACGCCGACGGCGTCCCGGCAATCCGCCGCCTCAAGTCGTACACGGCGCCTGCGGTGGGCGACGTCATCGTCATCAGCCAGTCGAGCAGCGGCAACTGGATCGCGCTCGGCCCGCTCGCCACCACCTAGAAGAGGGGGACACCGGATGCCCAGCCCTGACGCCTACGGCCAGAACGTCGGCCTGTGGGCGATGACGGACGCACCGTCAATCCCCGACGCGATCAAGCTTCTGGCGAACGGAGTGATCCCCCGCGGAGTGATGCGGTTCGCCTCCGCGACCGCCCGCGGTGCCGCCCTCGCAGGGGACACCGCGCCCGTCGAGGGCATGGTGTCCTACCTGCAGGACACCAACTCGCTCGAGCTCTACGACGGCGCCAACTGGGTCACCCCGCAGCCGGCGTTGACCAGCACCACCAGTGGTCTGACCGCAGCCTCCGGCTTCTCCGTGAACTCGTTCTACGGCTTCCGGCAGGGACGCTTCATCACCCTCGACATGTACGTTGCGCGATCCGGCGGCAACCTGCCCCTGTCCAGCGGCAACCTCCCCGACGTCGTCTGCTGCACCGCCCCGGCCAACTGGCGTCCCACCCACGACACCATCAACGGGAGCTGGGACAACGGCGTCGTGGGCGGCGGATTCGTCATCGGCGTCGACGGCATCTGCACCCTGCGCACCTCCGACGGAACCATCGAGTCCGGCACCAACCTGCGCCTGCACATCGCGTTCCTGAAGACCACCTGAGCCAGCCCCACCCCGCCCGCGCCCCGGATCGTCTAGGGCGCGTTTTTCATGCCCTGGAGGGCACTTGAACGCGTTCCCTCTGGGCAAGCTGCCCGCGCAGCCTGCCCGACCGCACCTGAAGCTGTCCGCCGTCCTGCGGGAGCAGGCGGACTCTCCGCCGCCGTCCGCGGACTGGCAGTCCGACCGCATCACCTGGCCCATGTACGCCAACGATGCGATCGGCGACTGCACCTGCGCGGGCGTGGGCCACATGGTCAACCAGCTCACCTTCTATGGCACCGGCACTGAGGTGGTGCCGACCGAGGCGCACGTGGTCGCCATGTACTCGGCAATCACCGGCTACACCCCCAAGCGGCCAACCTCGGACACCGGCGCCTACTGCCAGGACGTCCTCGGCTACTGGCGGAAGACCGGTCTCGAGGGCCACAAGATCGTGGCCTACGCCAGCCTGGACGTCTCCAACCTGACCGAGATCAAAAAGGCCATCTCTCTGTTCGGCTCGGTCTACGTCGGGCTGAACTTCCCCGGCTCCGCGATGGACCAGTTCGACAATGGCCAGATCTGGGACGTCGTCAAGGGCGCCCGCATCGAAGGCGGACACTGCGTCATCGCAGGCGCCTACGGCGACGGAAAGATCGGACTGGTCACCTGGGGTGCCGAGACCGAGATGACCGAAGCGTTCTGGAAGAAGTACGTCGACGAGGCCTGGGTCGTCCTCGATGCCGACGGACTCACCAACGCGGGCGCCTACTTCGCCGGCTCCACGTCCCTCTACGAACTTGGTGGGCAGTTCGCGGACCTGACCGGGGAGAAGAACCCGGTCCCCGAGCCACAGCCCCAGCCGGAGCCAGTGCCTTCCCCTCCTCCGGCGCCCACTCCTTCTCCGGCTCCTGCAGTCGATCCTCGACTGGTTCAGGCGGCTGCGCTGATGAAGCAGGCCGACGCGCTGATGGGCGAGTGGGCGCACGACAACAACGTCATCACGAACGGAGTCTGACCATGGCCGTCCGCGCCAAGTTCCGCTGCCAGTTTGAGACCCACAAGAAGTGGGGGCCGCAGGACGACCAGGCCACCCGTAGCTACGAGTTCATGGCCGTGTACGACCCGGCCCTCCCCGAGGACCAGCGCTTCGCCAAGGCCACGCCCGTGGGCACGCTGACCATGCAGGTGGACAACCCGGCCGTGACGTTCGAGATCGGCAAGTCGTACTACCTCGACTTCACCCCGGTCGACGAGGCGTAGCCATGGCCACTCCCATGATGGCGTCCCAAGCCGTGGCGCAGCTGAAGAAGTGGGGCCTGAAGTACGTCGAGATCCCCGGATGGTCCACGCACAACCGCAACAGCAAGGGCGCCTGGGGCGGGGTGAACGGGTTCATCTGGCACCACACCGGAGCCGACGTCACCGACGCCGAGGGCTACGCCGGAGGCACCCTCTACAAGGGCCTCGCCGATCTGCCCGGGCCGCTCTGCCACTTCTCCATCGGCAAGGACGGCACTGTCTACCTCGTCGGCTGGGGCCGCGCCAACCACGCCGGCGGCGGCGACCCGGCAGTCCTGCAGCACGTCATCAACGAGGACTACACCGGCCAGCTGCACCCGACGAAGGGCAACGCCACCGGAGTCGACGGCAACGCCCACTTCTACGGCGTCGAGATCCAGTACTCCGGCAGCCACCAGATGGCCGCCGCCCAATACACGGCAGCCCGCCGGCTGTCGGCCGCGATCCTCGACTTCCACGGCTGGACGGAACGATCCGTCATCGCCCACGGCGAGTGGTCCAACGACAAATGGGACCCCGGCTACGCCCCCAGCAAGATCATGGCCATGCCCGGTGTGCGCGCCGACGTCAAGGCCATCCTCGCAGCAGGTCCCGACCAGGAGGACGACGTGGCGCTCACCGACGCCGACATCAACAAGATCGCATCCGCGGTCTTCACCAAGCTGCTGAAGACCGACGGGGTTCTCGCTGCGCCGTCCGACGCATCCGACTACAAGACCAACAAGTACTGGGCGTGGCAGACCCACATCCAGGACGTCACCAACCGGGTGCGGGCTATCCAGACCTCCGAAGCTGGCCAGACCGCGGCGATCGCCGCGCTCGCCAAGCTCGTCGGCTCCGGCGTCGACACCGACCAGGTCGTCGCCGCGGTGCAGAAGGCCATCGCTGAGGCCGTGGTGAAGGTCAGCGTCGATGTAACTGGATCCGCCACCTCGTGACTGCCATCGACTACGACCTAGAGTTCCTGGAGGACGGCCGCACCATCGAGCTGATCTCCATCGGGATGGTGTGCGAGGACGGGCGTGAGTACTACGCCGTCAACCAGGACATGCCGGTGCGACGGATCCGCAAGCACAAGTGGCTGATGGACAACGTCGTTCCCGGCCTGCCGAAGCCGCACGGCGACTGGATCCTCCAGATGCCGAAGCGTTGGCTGTTCAACTACCGCGATCCAGCGGTCAAGTCGCGTGAGCGGATCGCCGACGAGGTCATGGACTTCATCCGGGTCGCGGGGCCGGACGTCCAACTCTGGGCGGACTACGGGGCCTACGACCATGTCTGCCTCGCACAACTCTGGGGTCGAATGATCGACCTTCCTGAGGGCGTCCCGATGTTCACCTGCGACATCCAGCAGGAAGCCCGCCGTCTCGGCTTCGGCTGGGACGAACTCCCCAAGCAGGACTCCGGCAAGCACAACGCGCTCGCCGACGCCCGCCACAACCAGACCGTCCGGCGCTGGCTCGCCGAACAGGAAGCGAGAACGTCATGAAGATCTTCGGTAGAGAGCCGGTCTACATCCTGGGCTTCATCGCCGCGTTCCTCCAGGCGCTGTCGGCGTTCGGCGTGAACATCTCCGACGGCACCCAGACTGCGATCAACGCCGTGTCGGCTGCGGCCGTCGGCGTCATCACTGCGATCGTCCTGAAGAACGGCGCGCTCGCCGCGATGCTCGTCCAGTTCGCCCAGGCCGTCATGTCTCTGTGTGTGGGCCTCGGCCTCGACTGGTCCGCCGACACCCAGTCCAAGGTGATGGCCGCGATCGGAGCCTTCATCACTCTGTGGCTGCGGGAGAAGGTGACCGCCCCGGTGGCGGAGACGAACCTCGAGCGGTCGAGCCCCGTCAAGGCCGGCCCGGCGGGCGTCTGAGTGGAGTTACCCCGTGCCCGATGAGCTGTCTGTCGGCGAACTCGGGCGCACGGTCAACGCCCTTCGCCAGGAAGTCCAGGCTATGGGCCAGGGCATCAATGCCCGCCTCGACAAGGTCGTCTCGACCGAGGTGTACGCGCTGCAGTCGGCCTACACCGACCAGAGGATCAACGCCCTCAGCCAGGAAATCCAGAAGGAACGGGACGCGAACGCCGCACAGGCGCACGCGTTCGAGCAATACAAGATCGCCGAACGGGACCGGCGCGAACGAGACCGGCAGCAACGGCTCTACTCGGCAATCATCCCCGTCCTGGTGGCCATGGTCTCCAGCGCAATCGCGATCTGGGCGGTGGTGGCGAAGTGAGCGGCATCCGCAAGAAACCGCACACCCGACGCATTCCGCGCGCCGAATGGCTCGCCCTCGCCACCGCACTCCTCACCCTCGGCCTGTTCGCCGGCCTCGCCATCCTCCTGGTGCAGCAGTCCCAGCAACTGCGCTACGAACGCGCCCGAGGCGACGCCCTCGCCCACCAGGTCGAGGGCCTCGGAGGCACACCGGTGGCCGGCCCGACGGGGGCCCGCGGCGAACCGGGCACGACCGTGGTCGGAGCGCGGGGCCCATCTGGTCCGCCTGGGCCGTCCGGCGCCGCGGGTACGCCAGGCAAGGATGGGAGTCCCGGGCCGGCCGGTTCGCCCGGCCCATCGGGTGCGCCCGGTGCCGACTCCACCGTCCCGGGCCCTACCGGGCCGGCCGGAGCATCTGGCGCGCCGGGCCAGAACGGGCAGGACGGCAGTAACGGGAGCGACGGCAAGAACGGCGCACCGCCGTCGTCATGGACGTACACCGACCAGGACGGCAACACCTATCGGTGCGTCCCAGTCGACGACTTCGACTCGGACAACCCCCGCTACACCTGCACACAGACGTCCACGACCAGCCCGGACCCGACGCCCACTCAGAGCCCTTCGCCACAGCCCAGCCCGAACAGTTCGTCGTCCGGACTGCTCCCGCTCGGTCTCCTCGAACGACGCCGCACCTAGGAGAAGCGCATGCCCGAAGCCGTCGAGCGAAGCCCACGCCAGGATGACACTGCTGCCGACGCCGGCAGCCTCGAGCGGATGGGGCGCATCGATCCGCAGCCCATACCGGAGCCAGCGACGAACCCGTTCCTCGAACCGCAACTCCCGCCTGCAGACGGACCATCGGCGTAGCCCGAACTGGAGACGGCACGACGACGCCTCGTCACCCCTTGGGTGGCGGGCGTCTTTGTCGTACCTCGGCGCGATCTCGGTTTTTGCTGGACAAGCAACACGGTTTGCTGGTTACACTCGGGGCACAACTTCAGACTTGCACCTCCCGGTGCGCAGGCCACGGCTACTTCTTTGGAAAAGTGCCGCCGCGGCCGTCTTGATCTCGGGAGGCACAGCATCGGGGGTGCCCGGTGCGCAGGCAGCGGATACTTCTCCTGCTAAGAGAGAGACGCGGGTTCGAATCCCGTCCGACGCGGCAGCGCCGGTAGCTCAGCGGCCCAGAGCGCTACGTCTCCGCCACCGACTTGATCTCGGGCACCCCACTGCTGGACCTCCCCTCCACGTGAGGGGCTTTTTCATGGCCAGGTTCAACCAGCGCGGCACCCGTCCCGCCGTCCACTCGCCCGTGACCACGACCGGGGAGCGGACCACCACCCACGAGGGCGCCTCCGGGTACCTCCGGGACGCGAAGAGCGAGCTCTTCCTGCTGGCGGTGTCCAACTTCGTTGGCCAGGACGCCTTCTACGAAAACGGCGGCGACCGCGACGACCGCTACACGCAGCTCATTCGCGCCCTCGCCGTCGAAGACCCGGCCTGGTGCGTCGACTTCCTCCGCTGGCTCCGCGGCGAAGGCAACATGCGCACTGCATCGCTCGTCGGAGCCGCCGAGTTCGTCAAGGCCCGTCTCGACGCCGAGGTCGCGGGCGACCTCGCCCAGGACGCGCGCACCGCCAACGCGGCCGGCGGAGGGTGGAACCGCAAGGCCATCGACGCCGTACTTCAGCGCGCCGACGAGCCGGGGGAAATGCTCGGCTACTGGACCAGCAACTATGGGCGCAGGCTGCCGAAGCCGGTGAAGCGCGGCATCGCCGACGCCGTCCAGCGCCTCTACAACGAGCGGGCGCTCCTCAAGTACGACACCGACTCCAAGGGCTACCGGTTCGGCGACGTCCTCAACCTCGTCCACGCCAGCCCCGACCCGGCGAAGGTGTGGCAGGGCGACCTGTTCCAGTACTCGCTCGACCGCCGGCACAAGCGCGGCACCGTGCCCGACCCGGACAGCCTGCCGACCCTGGCGCGCAACATGGCCTTCCCGGAGTTCTTCGAGCAGGACCCGAACATCCTCCTCGACGCCGACGAGGTGAAGCGGGCGGGTCTCACCTGGGAAGCTGCCCTGTCCCTGGCGGGCGGCAAGGTCGACAAGGCGAAGCTGTGGGAGGCGCTCATCCCGTCCATGGGCGTGATGGCGCTCGCGAGGAATCTCCGCAACTTCGACGAGGCCGGCGTCTCCGACGCGGTTGCTGCGGAGGTCTGCGCCCGGTTCGCCGATCCGGAGCAGGTGGCGAAGTCCCGCATGTTCCCGTTCCGTTGGTGGGCCGCCTACAAGCACGCCCCGTCCCTGCGGTGGGCGCACGCCCTGGAACAGGCCCTCGGCCACTCCCTCGCCAACGTGCCGCGACTGAAGGGCACCACGCTGATCCTTGTGGACCGGTCGCCGTCGATGTTCCCCGGCTACGGCTTCTCCACCCCCAACCAGTCCGACATCACGCTCGCCGAGCAGGCCGCCGTCTTCGGCTCCGCGCTCGCTCTGCGTGCGGAGAAGCCGACGCTCGTCGAGTTCGGCGGTGGATCCAAGAAGCTCGACGTGACGAAGGGCGGCAGCGTCCTCAAGCACATCGAGGCATTCGGCCGCATCGACGGCACCGACATCCCGTCCGCATTGAAGACCCACTGGTTCGCTCACGACCGCATCGTCATCGTCACCGATGAGCAGACGCGTCCCGGCTGGCTCCCCTCCAACTACTGGGGCCACGGCGGCATGCGCGAGACGCACATCGACGACCTCGTGCCGAAGGCGACTCCCGTCTATATGTGGAACATGGCCGGCTATAAGCCCGGGGCCATGCCGTCCGGCCGCAGCCAGCGACACACCTTTGGCGGCCTCACCGACCACGCCTTCCGCCTCGTACCGCTCCTCGAATCTGGACGAGACGCCGACTGGCCTTGGAAGCGGGCCGATTCCCCGGCGGCGTAACGTGAAGGCAATACCTCGCGTCTGGCGAGGGACCTGAAGGTCGCTCCTCCAGGTTGCCCGAACGGCAGCACCACCGACCAGCCGAAGGCGTGCACACCCCAGGCTGGTTGGCGCTGGCCCGCGAACCTGCGGAATGGGCTCCCGCCGCCAACGCCGACGCCCCTCCTTCGGGAGGGGCGTCTCGTCGTGGCGGCAGAAGGCCATGCACCGATCCGTGCGTGCAGGCATGCTGTACGGTCCGGCCATGACGACGCAGCAGCCGTTCGCCGCATGGCTGGCAGACGAGATGCCCCGCCACGGTTACAACCTCAACCGGCACGGCGCTCAAGCGCGCTTCGCCCGTGACGCCGGCCTCAACGAGAGCATCGTCTCCCGCCTGCTCCGGGGCACCGCCGACCCAGACATCAAGACCTGTGGAGCCATCGCCCGCACCCTCGGCTGCAAGACCACGCACGTTCTCGTCGCAGCCGGGCTCATCCCGGACGACGAAGACACCGTGCCTCCGCGTCCGCTCACCCAGCGCGAGCACCTCGTCGGCCTTGTCGGAGATGACACTGCCGCCCAGGACGCTGTCATCGTTCTCCTGCGAGCACTCGGAAAATGGACGCCCTGACACGACCGCGACGAGCGAGCGCCCCCGACCCTCTGCCAACCGGCAGGGGAGCGGGGGCGCTTCGTCGTCTCAGAACGGGGCGTCGCCGTTGCCCAAGATCTTTATCCGGAACTGCCCGTTGGGGGAGTCGAGCCAGTCCGCAGTGTCCTGACGATCGAACTTGCCCTCGCGCCCGTCGACTCGGAGTTGGCCGTGCCGGAGGTTCAGCAACTCAGGAGTCCTGACCGAGGCAGGGAAGGTCAGCGTTCCGAACCAGGATCCGGTGGAGTCCTTGCTGAGGTTGGCAGCAGCCGCGAGCTCGCGACCGCCGTCGAGTAGAAGGACTGTAGTCCCTCGGTGCGTTGTCATGGCGTGGACCCTACTCGCGGCGCGCGGGCTGCCGTCCGCGCCCGCCGTCGTCGCAGCTAAGGCTGAACGAACGGGGCCGGGCCGAGTCCCGCGACACCGACCTCGACGCTGCCGCCAGTCGCCATGAATTCACTTTCGCGGCCGTCTGGCATGCGCAGGATCCCCGGCGCGGCATCGAAGAGGTCGACGCCGCTGGACGGGTCGGCCAGCGTGACGCTTCCTGCCCAGGTGCTGTCTCGGTCGGACTCCCGGTTGTCCGTGCGGCTCGGGTCGAAGCGCAGGACCAGGGAAGCCGTGACCGCCACTTCGAGTCCGCCAGGTAGGACGACGACCGCAGGGCCGGTGTAGCGCTGCCTGCCGTCGCCACGATGGAAGGGTGCTCGGGGATTCATGGCGAGAGGGTAGCGCTGGGTCACACGATCTGGCGGGCCCGCTTTTCCGCGCGGGCGACGAGCGCTCGCGCCTCCTCGGAGAGGAAGTCGACGCTGTGGGTGTCCAGCGCGGCGAGCAGGACGGCGGCCTGACCACTGGTGTTCCTGATCCCGACGGCCTCGCTGAGCTTGTTCTGGTCCTCGATGGGCATGCCGTGGCTGCGCACGAGTTCGAAGAGGGCGCGGTCGAGGAGGGCGCGGTCCTTCTGGTCCTGCGTCCACTTCCGCACGGTCATGCGGTCGATCCCGGCCTGCTGCGCGAACCCGGCCTCGGTGGCGTCGCCGTTGCCGATGCGGGTGACGGCGACCTGCCGGAGACCGACGAGGGCCTTGTGTTCGGCGATGCGGGCGGCGGTGCGCTCGGCGGCGAGTTCGGCGACGAGGTCTTCCGGCGCCTCGACCATCAGGCGGTAGGCGGCAGTGAATGCGGCCTCGCGGTCGTCGCGGTCGTCCTCGTCGGGGTACTGCTCCTCGATCTCGTCGGCGATGCGGAGGAGCTCGTCGAACTGGTCGTCGTTGAGGCCGTGGTCGTCGCCGAGCCAGGCGTCGAGCTCATAGCGCTGCATTGTGGTCCTCTCCTGGAGCACCTCCGGCCCCGACTGTAGACCACTCTACAGCTGAACTGTAAACCTGTCTACAGAGGCGCGCATAGCGGCCGGTGAAGCGCGTGTCCGCAAACGAACGTCTGTGACGCATCGACAGCGAACTCACCCTTCCTGGGCGGTTGTTGTTACACAACCCGTGTCCGCATCTATGTAACGCTCACCCCCCTTTGCGATACAATGGGGTATGCGAATCGGCTACGGACGCGTCTCCACCACCGACCAACACCCGGAAGCTCAGCGCGACGCCCTCGAAGCCGCCGGCTGCGATCAGATCTTCATCGACAAGCTGAGCGGCAAGCTCGCCTCACGGCCCGAACTCGACAAGGCGCTCGTCGCCCTCCGTGAAGGCGACCACCTCGTCATTACCAAGCTGGACCGGCTCGGCCGCTCCCTGCGTAACCTCATGGACCTCTCCGACCTGTTTCGCGAACGGGGCGTCGCCCTCGAAGTTCTGGACCAGGGCATCGACACCAGCACGCCCGTCGGCGAGATGTTCTTCCACATCCTCGGCGCCATCGCTCAGTTCGAGCACTCCCTCATGGTCGAGCGAACCAAGCAGGGCCTCGAAGCCGCCCGCGCCCGCGGCCGCACCGGAGGCCAGAAGCCGAAGCTCAAGCCGCGACAGATCAAGCTCGCCCAGGAGATGTACGACGAACTCGGCGCCGACGGTAAGCGCAGGTACACCGTCCAGCAGATCGCCGAGGAGTTCGGTGTTAGCCGCCCCACCATCTACCGGCACCTGGAGCGCGCGTGACGAGTGGACGGTCGGAATCGTGGGACGGAAGCAAGGAGGCAGCTGTTCACATCGCGGCACTGATGGACCTGTTCCGTCAGGCATGCGAGCGGCAGAGGTGGACGCTGGACCACGAGCGCGGCCTGAACGGATGGACCGACGTCAGGTGCAGCGCTGGGCACGAGTTCAGCGTCACCGCCTGGGACATCGTGTCCTCCCGCAGGCCCTTCGGCGTAGACCCTGGCTATCCGTGGTGCAGGAAGTGTCGCAACGTCGGTTGGGTTGCGGAGTGTCTGGCCGTTCTGAAGTCGGTAGCCAAGGCGCAGGACGTGGAGCTTACGGCCACGGACGAGCAAGACGAATCTGGAGACGGCCACGTCGTCTTCGCGGCGAAGTGTCCGACGGGGCACCGCTTCAGGACGACCGGGCCCGACTCTAGGGCCTGGCGCGGCGATCCGGTCGACATCCTGTGCCCAGACTGCCGGCAGGCCGCTGCGTTCGCGGAAGGTTTCGCCAAGATCGAAGCGGTCCTCCATGAGACTCGATCCACCGTCGTGAAGGAGTACCGCAATGCGACCGATATCAGGTGCCGCCGCGGCCACCAGCACACGTTTTACGTGGACAGTTGGGAGGGTCGTCAGGCCATCCGTCCGGACTTCTGCAGTGCATGCAACAAGCTAGGCAAGTTCCAGGAGTTCTCAGAGAAGGCCAAGGATCTCGGCATCACCGTGCTTGAGTCGCAGTGGATAGCCGCGTCACGCGCCCATCAGGCGGTCTGCTTCGCCGGGCACGAGTTCGGTCTCATACCGAACAAGATGAAGCGGGGATGCCCAGAGTGCCCACGGGGGATGTACGGCGGCACCGTCCCACCTCACGACGTGTACTACATCGTGAGTGGACTGGACACTACGACCGGCAAGGAGACCGTGAAGCCCGGCATCAGCTCGGGGAGTGGCTACAGCCGGCTCCGGCAGCACGCTGAGGATGGGCTGACCGTGCAGCATCTGAAGATCCAGACCTTGCCCGTCGGTATGGCGAGAGTGCTGGAGAGGTTCGTGCTGGACGGGCTAGACGGGGAAGGGTGGCTGTCCACCCGCGGGGTTGAGTACTACCCGGTGGCAGCTCTGCGGGACGTCATGGACTTGGTGGGCGAATGGTTCACCGATCAGCCTGGGCTCGGGCCCCGTCCCATCGTCGTTGACGTTGGCGATGTCTTCGATTCCGTGGAAGTCCCTGGGGTTCGTGATGTTGTGGATGTCGATGTTGACGCCGCCGTGGTCTTCGACTCTGATGACCTGGCGGCAGTGGCGCCAAATACGTAGCTAAGTGGCTGATGCGCCCTGCCGCCCCGTGCCACACTCCCATCAGGCCCCGCCGGCTTCCCCCCGTCCGGCGGGGTCATGACGTTGAGGCTCAACGGGGCCCGTCGGCCCTACGGCATGGCGATGGCGATGTAGTCGGCTTGGCCGTCCCACTTGAAGCGAAGCCGTGCTGGAGGTGCGGCTGCCGCTGTCACCCAGAACGGGCGGACGTCTCCTTCTTCGAGGTCTCCGAGTTGATCCTCCCAGGCGACGTGTACTTCGTCGTCGGGGTGGAGATCTAGGTTGCGCGCTGGGGCCGTGCCGGTGTTCCTGAGGAGGTGGGCTCCGTTCTCGGCTCGATTGATTTGTAGCGTGACGCGGGGGCGTGCTGCTTCTCGCTGCAGTGCGAGGGCTTCTTCCGCGGCGTCCGCCGATCTGCGTCCGTCTGCCGCTGCTTGCTCGGAAGCGGTGGCGGATCGCTCGGAGGCGTCTGCCGCGCGGCGTCCGTCGGACCTGGCTTTGATGGCGACAACGAGTGCTACTGCGGCCACTACGCCGGTGACGGCTGTGGGTACGTCCCCCCAGTTCATGGCGGCACGGTACCGTGCGCTGCACCTGCGGGGCGCGTGCAGCTCTCGTAGGCTGATGCTGCTCGGGGCTTTCGCGGAGGTCTGTCATGCCCCGAACTGTGTGGTCTGGCGCGATCAGCTTCGGGCTGGTCACCGTCCCGGTGCACGTTCAGTCCGCTACCGAGAACCACTCGATTCAGTTCCACCAGTACCACCTGGAGGACATGGGCCGGGTGCGGGTGCGCAAGTTCTGCGAGGTGGAGGACCGCGAGGTCGCCAGCGCGGAGATCGGGAAGGGCTACGAGTACGCGCGCGGGCAGGTCGTCGCGGTGTCGGACGAGGAGCTGCGGAATCTGCCGCTGCCGACGGCGAAGGCGATCGAGATCGTCGCGTTCGTGGCGCTCGACAGCATCGACCCGATCCGCATCGGCGACGGCTACTACCTCGCCCCCGATGGTGCGGTGGCGGCGAAGCCGTACAAGCTGCTGGTGCAGGCGCTGGGCCGGTCGTCGAAGGTGGCCGTCGCGAAGTACGCCTGGTCCGGTCGGGAGCGGCTCGGCCTTGTTCGGGTGCGGGACGACGTCCTTGTGCTGCACGCGATGCGTTGGCCGGACGAGATCCGTGACCCGGCCATCATCGACCCGCCGACCGCGGACGTCACCGAGGGTGAGATCGACGGGGCTCTCGCTCTCATGGAGACGATGACCCGAGACGACCTCGACGACCCCGAGTTCCGCGACTCCTACACCGACGCCCTGGCTGCGGTGATCGAGGCGAAGCGGGAGCACCAGCCGCTCCCGGACGTGCCGGAGCCCGAGGCGCCGGGGAAGGTGCTGGATCTGATGGCCGCCCTGCAGGAGTCCGTGTCGAAGGCCAGGGCGTCCCGTGGGGAGGATGCTGATGTGCACGAGATGCCGAAGAAGAAGTCCGCGGCCAGGAAGACGGCGAAGAAGGCGCCGGCCAAGAAGGCTGCGAAGAAGACGGCTCGGAAGCCGCGGTCTGCCTAGTCGAGGATGCCGAGGGCCGAGTCTGGCCGGCAGTGGCTGCAGGCGGCGATGCCTTCGGTGAGTGCCCGTACTGCGGCTCCGCGGTCGATGGCGCGCACGCGTTTGCCGGCCATCACGCAGTCGCCGGCGTGGACGCGGAGGGGCGGGTTGTTGCGGTTGAGGCCGAGTTCCAGCGTCCAGTCGGGTGGGGTCGGCCGGTTGTCCTGGCCGCGGCGCTGCTCGAGTTCGCGGCGTTCGGCGGTGGCGATGGCGGCGCGGACTTCGGTGAGCTGGAGGTGGAGCCAGGTCTCTAGGGTGCGGAGTCGGGGGAGGTCGGGGGGTAGATCGTTCACGTGTCTAGCTTGCACCAGAATTCGAACACGCGCTCTAATCTGGTCATGGCGATTCCGCACACCGAGCTGGAGACCCTCACCCACTTCGGCATCGACCCCGCCGGCCTCGAGCAGGGCCCGGACGATGTGGTGCGGGCGCCGGGCTGGCAGGCTCGCGTCTTCCTCGGCTCCCCGGACCGGACGCGCTGCTGCGTGTGCGGTGTGCCGGCGGAGGCGACGCGGCTGGTGCCGCTGCCCGGGTTCGGGCCGCGTTGGGTGGACACCTGCATGAAGCACATGGTGGCCGCGTCGCACTACCGCGTCGGGGTCGAGCGGCCCAGCTGACGTGACTGTCTGCCATCGTGGTGGCATGGACGCTTCCGGCTTGCTGCACCTACTGAAGGCGGAGCCGACGCTGCTCCCGGCTGCGCCCGACGGCGCCTCAGGCGAGGTCATCGAGCAGCGTCGCCATAAAGGCCATCCTTGTCTTTCCTGCGGCCAGCCCGCTGCGACGGCGCTTATCGTCGCTGATCCGCAAGGCGCCTGGCAGGGAAAGCGGTGGCTCGACCTGTGCTACGACCACTTCGACCAGGTGCGCGCGGTTGCCTGACCAGAATCGCTTCCACCTCACCCTGCACGCCGAGGGTCGTGCGGCGGCGCACGGCTGGTGGGGGAGTGAGGCGGTGGCCCGTGGCAAGTTCGGCGAGTGGGTCGGCGCCTGGGGCCGGGACGGTACGCGCATCACCCTCGTCGACGAGGAGACCGGAACGCTGCTCGCCGAGTGGCCCGGCGTTGTCGGTAGCGGCTCGTAGCATGGGCTGTACATCATCCACGCGTTTGGCTGCGCGTGCTCGCCCCGCCCCGATGGACAGCGCCACCGCGGGCGGGGCGCTCGACCTTGGAGGGGCTGTGAAGGAGCCGGACTACGTCGTCTTTCGTGCGGCTCCCGGCGCGCCACCTCTGCCGCCACAGTGGGATGGCCGCTGGATCAACCGCTCAGATCTGCCGCCCCCGCCTCCACCGGACTGGGTTCCACCGGCGGGGCACTCGCAGGCGACATCTGTCCCGACGGGCCGGTTCGAGGTCCGCGACTGGGATGGCGCGGTGGCCGAAGTATTCGAGGTGGGCCCGTGATCAGCCGCCTGTTGCGCGGTCCTGTCCGTGGCGACTACCAGGTGACATACCGAGGCGGCACGTCGGTGCGCCGGATCGAGTACAGCCGTCGCGTGGAGTGGTTCGTGAACGGCTCTCCGGTTTCGGAAGAACAGGCGCGCAAGGTGATGCTCGAGCACGGCGACGAAGGGGAGGCTGCGCTGTGAGCATCACGATCAGGTTTGTGGGCGGCCCCGCCGATGGGCGGACTCTCACGATTCCCGATGCTGTGCCGCCACGGCTCTACCTGATCCCGCTGGCGCCTTCCATCGCTGAGCTGATGGCCACCTCGCTGGATCCCACGCCGACGAAGAAGGCGGAGTACGAGCCGCAATGGGAGGACAGTCGCTTCCGTCGCGCGGCCGACGGGGCCTACTTGTACCAGCACCGCCCGAAGCCGGTGACCGCCGAGGAGCGAGACACTCTGGCCCGCAGCCGGGCGGAGGCTCGGGCTGCGGAGCAGCGGCGTGCTGTGGAACTGGATGCTACGTGGCAGGAGATCCGCCGCGAACGCCCGCACTACCCGGGCGACTGGCGCGACCTCTAGCCCGCCGCCCCGGCGTGCCGGACGGCCTGCTTCAGACCCATCTCGACCTCAAGCCGCGGCAGTTCCGCTTCCTCGGCGAACTCGGCGACCCGCTGGTGCACGGCGTGAGCCTGCTCCGGGGTGAGGGTGCCGGCCTGGATCGCCTCCCAGGCGGATCGTTCCAGCGCGAGCAGGTCTTCAGGGAAGTCGATCGATGCCACGATCCGATCATAAGTCGTTCACCGATTCCCCTTGGGAGCGGCACTCGCCGTAGTCGACGCTGGTCACATGAATGCGATCAACCTCGATGAGCGTAGGGACGAGGCTGCCCAGCCCACCTACGACGGAGCGACCTGCCGATGCGGGGAGGCCTGGTTCGTCCTCGACGGCGACAACACGGCACCCAACGGCGCGATCTGCATGACCAAGGAAGGAGTCGTCACCGGCTACACCGGGCGCCCGCGCTGCATGTCCTGCGGTCAGCCGTACCCAGTAGCCTGATCACAGGGGCGTCCCGTGCGTGACTGCGCAGCACGCGCCCTCAAGAGCAGGGGACTGGGGTCCCGGCGGCGGCCGGGCTTGAACGGGAGAGCTGTACTGCGCCCACCCCCTGTGGCCGCCCGACGACGGGACCCGGGCGGCACAAGAGCAGGGGAGGGGCCGTGGCGAGAGCCGACGTTGCAGCGCGGAGCCTGGCCGACGAGTACGGCCTCACCGCACTTCCCGTCGACCCAGAAAAGGTGGCCACGAGTCTGGGCGCCATAGTGATCCGGCAGCCAACCACGGTAGAGCTCTCGGGCATGTTGATGCGCCGTCACGGGACGATCGCGATGGGTATCAACTCGGAGATGGAGCCGGCCCGCCAGAGGTTCGCTTTGGCCCACCTCGTCGGGCACCTCCACTTGCATCGCCGCCGGGAGCTGATCCTCGACACCATCGCCCGCCACGACCATCCCAACCTGCTGAGCATGCCCACCGAACGGGAGGAAGCAGAGGCCAACCGCTTCGCCAGCGCCCTCCTCGCCCCCGACGCTGCCGTTCGACGGGCGGCGCTTGAGGCCGACTTCCGCACCGCGAGCCAGCTGGTCGACCTGCTCGCCCCGCGCTTCGGCCTGACGCCGGCCGTGATGGGCGCTCGCCTGATGGGGCTTGGGATCATCCTCGACGTCTGATGGCACGGTCGCCGCACGGGGCTCCGAGTTGCGTCGTCCGTACATGGTGAAGCCCGCCAGCAGGAGGACACGATGACCGACAGCCCCGCCCACCGGCGTCTCCAGGAAGCAGCCGCAGAAGCCTCCAAGGGGGCTGGCCTGCTTGCCCTCCGCACCCTGCGAGACGTGCACTGGGAGTGCGTTGCCCTCGAAGACGAATGGCGCGACCGACAGGACCCCCGAGCCGAGGGCGTGCGTGAGGCGCTGGCCCCTATTCGCGCCAAGCTCGCCCCGGCCCTCACGCCGCCCTGGTGAGGTGGCGTGTGGAGCTGGCTGATCGTCGGTCCGAATTGATTCAGATTCGTCCCAGCTTCACAGCACCCATCGCCCCGCCACCTCACCCGCGCGTACCGTGGATGCGTCGGCTCGGTGCTCCTGGGCTGGCTCCAACCTGATTCAAGAAGCGCGGCTCCGCGGATGCAGTCCCTTTGGCGAGGGCGCGGGGCCGCGTTTCGTCATGCCGCCGTGGTGATGCCCCTGCGCTTCGCCTGCTCCAGCTCCGCCAACAGCCGGTGATACTCGGCGCGCTGCTCGTCCGTCAGGCGCGTATCCCGGTGCGGCCACAGCTCCCGGATCGCAGCGTTCAGCTCGGCGACAGAGCGCAGCGTGGCCCGATCCGGGCACTCGGGGGACATGCCGATCAGTCTAGTGGCGCGGTGTGTCAGCGCGTCCTGCTAGACCAGAACCTGGGGTCCGTCGGCAGCCGGCCCTCATCACCCTCCAGCGTGTCCACCAGCGCTTGGACTGCGTCGCGCGCCTGCCGCACATCCCTGAGGGCGTAGTTCTCGCCTGCTTGTTCCAGGCGCGACGCCAACTTGGCTAGGGCCCTCGCGTGGGACTGCGCCAACCGGAGGGCTTCCGGCCGACTGATCCGCTGCTCAACCTCTGTGCCGCAGGAGCTGACCTCGACGACCTCAGGTGCCAGCTTCTTGACGATCTCTTGCGCCATCGCGAAGCGGAGATCGCGCTCGATGCGGTCACGCACCTCTGGGTGCTTCCTCAGCAGAAGGCGGTCCGCCTGCCGATAGGCGCTGACCGGAACGCCATCGACCACTAGGTCGCATCGGAAAGTGGCTACGCCGCTCGAAGCCCAAGACTCAGTCATGCTGCCAGTGTGTCAGGCGGACGGCCCCTCGGGCGGCTGTCCGACGTAGGTGCCGCGCCCCTGAACGGTCCACACGGCTCCGTCCTCGACGAGCACGGCGATCGCCCGGCGAACAGTTGAGCGGGCCAGACCGTACTCCTGCACCAGACGCGTCTCCGACGCGATCGGCCGGCCCTCGGCCCAGTCGCCGCGCGCGATCCTGGCTTTGATGATGTCGGCGAGCTGCCGGTACGGGGTCATAGGCCCCTCGTGGTCGATCTCCGCATCAGGATCAGTCGCCATGATCCGAAGCTAGACAGGGGCCTACAGGTCGGCATCTGCAGATACGTATCGAGACGTCGCGAGACAGGCCGATACAAGTCGGGCTAGCCTGAAATTGCACGAGCCACACGAGTGCCCCGGGGCCGCGGCCCAGCAGCCCCAGGGCAGCCGACGACAGGACCGTCGACCAATGATCCAGCCTACGGACAGAGCCACATCCGAACAGACCCTCGACCGCCTCATCTCCGAGGCCTTCGCCGCGACGGGGATCCTCCCCACCATCGACGCCTGTCGCCGCATGGACGAGCAGCTGCGCGCCGCCATAGAGGGGCTCGCCGAGCAGGTCCGCGAACGGCAGGGCACGGCCAGACCTCGCAGCCGGGTCTGGTACCGCTGCGACCGGCTCCTCGTCGACACCGCGGAGACCCTCGCCGCCGACATGGGCTCGGGCCTGCTGTCGGCCGCCACCCACGTGTCCGCGCTCGGCCGGCACTGCCAGAGGCTGCGCGAGTGCATATGGGAGACGGGCTAGGACCTGATGGGTTCACACGGGGTGCGTTTCTGTCGCGTGGGCGCGCCTTGGCCAAGGGTTCGCCGCAGGGTCAGAACTTCACTGCAGGCGCACTGAATCCGCGCAGATATATGCAGGAACCACGGGTTCGCATATGCCGCGCCAGGTACTTTGACTGGTAGTCAGTCCACGGCTAGCGGAGGAGGTCAGAGATGGGTATGCCGATCGCCCTGGCGATTCGCAGGAGCATCTCAAGGGTCGGATTCGCCTCGCCGGCTTCGATCTGCTGGTAGTGGGACCTGTTCATCGGTACCGCTAGATAGACCTTCTCCTGGGTGAGGTTGTGGTCCTCGCGGGCGTGCCGGATGCATCGGCCGATGCGGCGGCACTCTTGCAGGATCCATTCATCGGCGGGCGGGTCGATCGACACTCGACAAACGCTGTGACCTGCATGATCATAAGTCAGCCTGGTGACACCAGGCTTTCTCTGATCTTGATTAGGGGCCCGGCCCTCGCCCCTGGTCGAGACCGCGACATGGCAGCACAGCCCTGCGGCCTCGCGTGCGCCGCAGGGCTACAGGTAGTGTCTGATATTCGAATACTTGTTCGCCCGATCGAGTGAACCAGTGCTGGCCTGCGCATTCCGCTGGGGGAGGCGGGAATCAGAGCGGCACCCCCCACTCCGACAGCCGGCCGACACAACGGGAGTTGGACCATGGAGCGCCAGCAGATCCTCAACCTGTACCAGTGGGAGCCTGGGGTCTGCTTCCGGCATCCGGGCAAGGGCGTAGTGGCGACCGCCCACGTCGAGACGATCCGACCTCAGGCCGGCGGCATCCAGGATGTCCGCGCTTGCGAGGAGTGCATCGTCGCCATAGAGGAGCGCCGGGAGCTCGCCGCAGAACGGCAGGGAGCGCCGTACTCCCCGGGTCTCATCGGCGGGCCGCGGGATGTGGAGTAGCCGCAGGTCGAGCCCCAGTTGGGGCTTGGATTCTGGGGAGCGTGTGGGGAGAATGGTCCCGTGGGGAGCGCACGGGGAGCCTCAGAAAGCTCGGCTCCGCTCGACACTGCTCGCCAGTGTCCGGCTAAGTTCGACTAAGAGTGCCTGTTCAGAGGGCACTCGGGACTCGGAAGCGTCATCGCCCGAGGTGGGCACTCCCCATGTAGTCATACGGAGAACATCTGGCTGCGCACCAAGCGCTACAACGCCGGCGGCAAGGTCGTCTCCGGCACCGGAGGCGTCTGCTACCTGTACTTCCCGGCCCGTCCCACCGCAGGTCAACGCCGTGCACTGGAGTGTGTAGGCATCCGCTGACGGCATGACGAAGGGCCCTCCCGCACCCCGGGAGGGCCCTTCGCATTCCATGATCTGCGAGTGCTGGGGAGCGCCTGGGGAGATCTTTTAGGAAGATCCCTCGAACCACGCCTGCATCGCCGTGCGCCCCCGCCCGTCCGCCTCCGGCATCATGTGCGCGTAGATCCGCAGTGTGATCGAGGGGTTCTCGTGGCCCAGCCAGCTCGATACTGCCGGGATCGGCTCCCGCGCGTCCAGCTGCACGCTCGCGAACGTATGCCGCAGCGCGTGGAAGCCGTTCTCCCTGCTCTCCGGATACGCCTTCACCGTGCGGAATTTCCCCGGCCGTGACTTGATCGGCGTCTTCGTCTCCACCGCCGGGCCGATCACCCCGGCCGCCGACAGCGCCGGCTTCCAGATGCGGGTGTCCCAGGCGTCGCGGCGCATCCCGCCGCCGCGGGCGCCGGGCAGGATCAGGGCGTGCTCGCGCGGCGCCCGCAGATCCCTCTCCCGCTCCGTCTCGCCCGGCGCCGGGTTCGACCACGGAAGCTTCACCAACTGGGCCGGCCGCTCGGCCAGGTGCTCCGCGATCCGCTTCAGCAGATAGGCGGGCACGGGCACGGTTCGGGTCTTCTGCCCCTTCGGCAGGGCGTAGCACAGCTTGGAGCCGACCTTCTTGATCTGCCGCCGCACGTGGATCCGTTCGCCCTCCTCGTCGATGTCCTCGACGGCGAGCCCGAACACCTCGCCGGCGCGCAGTCCGGCACCGACTCCGATGTCGACGGCGATCCGGAACCGCGGGTCGATCGCCTGCTGCACGGCGAGCACCGTCTCCTTGGACCAGGCGCGCGGCTTCGGCGCCGGACGGGCCGGTGGGCGCACGGACTTCTGTGAGCGGCAGTAGTTCTTCGTCAGGCGTTCGTCGTCGACGGCGGCCTGCAGGATCGCGGCAAGGTAATGCCACGCCTCGTTGATCGTGCCCGGCCCGGTACCGCCCTTCAACGCCGCGAGCCATCGCTTCAGCTGCGGCGTCTTGATCCCGTTCAGCTGCAGGTGCCCGAGGTAGGGGACGATGTGGGTGTCGACCCGGCTGCGCACGGTCGCCGCGGTGGAGGGGTCCTCATACGCCTTGCTGGGCCACCATTCCTGCTCGATGTAGTCGGCCAGCAGGATCTCGCCGCGACGGGGGTCGATGAACTCGCCGCTCGATGCCTGGTGTTGCGCCTTGGCGAGCCAGGCGTTCGCGCCCTGCGGGCCGGTCAGCCGGTCGAAGCTGCGGGCGCGCACGCCGGGGATGCCGGCGACCTTGTACCGCTTGCCTTTCCCGTGGCGGGCGGTCTCGATCCGCGTCGGCTTCTGCTTGGGGTCCTCCGGGTCGGGCGGGCCCTTCTTGTACCAGCGGTCTTCGACGTAGCCTGCCATCCCGCCCCCTCCTTGCCCCTCGTCAGCGTCAGGCGGCGCGTGCGTCCGGAGGGGAGTCCATAGTGATGATCTCCCCTTCCCACAACTGGAACCACTGCCTTCCGGCAAGGAAGTCGACTGTCGTGGGGTTGATGACGCGGACGAAGTCGTCGACCGTGGCGGTCGCTGCGACGTGGACCGTGACGCGGCCGCGCGATTCCCGCACTTCGATGATCTTCGGCCGGTAGAGCTTGTGGTCGATGACGTACTCGACGGTGAGCGGGCCTTCGGGCGAGGCTGCGCTGATGATGCGGCCCCGCCAGATCTGGAACCACGTGCACCCGGCGAGGAACGCCTTGAGCGCGGCGTTGAGACCCTCGGTCCATTCCTCGATGGGTGCGCCGCGGGCTATGTGCACGGTCAGCCCGCCACGGTACTCGCAGATGCGGGCGGTTTCCCCGGGCGCGAGGTCCAGGGATGCTTCGTAGGCAACGTGCAACATGCGCACTCCCATCGCAGCGATGCGCGTGGGCGTAGTGAGCCGGTCGCGCACGGTTGTGGAAGAGTACGACGCGTGAGCAGTGGTCGACAATGTGTTGAAGTAAATGTCTACTTGGGGACTTTTTCAGTCACTTGACCATGCGGGGCCGGAGGTTGCTGCTAGTCGTTCTCGCGGCGCGCCCGCTCGTCCGCCTCGATCATCGCCCGCCAGCGCCGCAGGTCACTCTCGGACATGCCCGCCAAGTGGCCCACGATGATGCGGACTTCGTCGTTGTAGCCGGCCAGCTCGGTGGCCTCGTATTCCAGCCACTGCTCGGCCGCTGCCCTCTTGACGCGCTGCTCACTGACGCGGAGCGCCGCGGCCAGGGCGCGCATCTGTGCGGGACTGGGGGCGTTCGCCGGCGGGTTGCCGACGAGCCGCTGCAGGTAGGGCTTGGACAGCTTCGTGCCCGTCTGGGAGTCGACCGCGAGGTCGGACATCTTCTGGTAGGAGAGGCCTCGGTCGTTCGCGTCCTGGATGAGCTGCGAGAGCGCACCCCTAGGACTCGGCTCGTCCGTCCCGGAGTCCGGGGCGGTGGCCGGTGCCGTCATGTCCTCTTCCTCTCGGGTCACGATAAGTACCGACTGTCTCTATAGGGGCCTGTGAGACTCGGGAAAATACCAGCTCAGTCCCTACAACCATCTGCGATCCGAGACAGTTCGTCTACACATCGATGCTATCGAGCCACAAAATTTGCCGAGACTCGCACTCGGATCGTCTCCAGTTTGTAGACGACTCGTCTCGACTGTGCTTAGCTATGTCAGGCAAACAGCTCCGCACGACACGGGGGAAAAGTGAGCCGACGTCCCAATCGCCGCTGGACACTTCGCAGCATCTCGGTCTTCAAGCACTACATGCAGTACCCGGGCAGAGGTCAGTCCTTCTCCGTCCGAACATTGGCCGAAGCGTCCGGGGTTGGAGCCGCCCTCATTGGCAAGCTCCTCACCGGCGAACAGGACAACGTGGACGTCAATGACGCCACAGCCCTCGCGGAGACCGTCGGGAGCACGATCTTCCCCCTTTTCGCGCCTCCATCGTCTCCGAAATCGAACCGAACGTCTCGACCCCACCCCCAGACGAGCGAGGAATAGACCAATGCCCAACAAGCCCAAGCCCGCCCCCCGCGGCTGGCTCTGGACCGAAGACGCCGCCGACTACCTGCGGGTCGCCCCCACGACCCTCTACCGCTGGCGCCGCGACGAAGTCGGCCCGAAGAGCGTGCTCCACGGCCGGCGCCGCTACCGCTACCGGATCAGCGACCTCGACGCCTGGCTCAACGGCGACCGCGACGACGCCAACGAGATGAGCACCTCCGCCGCCTGACCCGGCGCAGCAAAGAGGCCGCCCCGCGGCTACGGGACGACCTCGAACGCTCCACCCCTCACGAACCTCACGAAACGAAAGGGGCTTCACGTGCCTCAATCCTCTCAGAACTCCGCGCGTGACACGTACATCGCCAGCCTGCGAGAGTTCGCCGACTGGCTGGAGCAGCACCCGGACGTTAAGACCCCGTCCTCCAACCGCTTTCTGCTGCCCATGACCACGAACCCGCCGGTGGCGGAGTTCGCTGCCGAGCACGGCCTCACGGTCGAGGTGGACTCGAACGGCAACACCGAGGCGGTCCTCAACTTCGGTTCCATCAAGTACGTCGCCTACGGCTATGCCGACTTCAACGAGTTCTGCAAGCAGAACAGCGAGAACCAGGCCCGCAGCTGGGCCAACGAGAACGGCATGGTCCTCCAGCCCCGCGAGGGCGGTGCCGCATGAGCGCCTACCCCGAGATCGCCGCCCGCTTCGCCCGCGACACGGCGGCGCACGAGATGACCGTCAAGCATGACGACGGCCTCTACCGGCACCTCAGGTTCATGAACCCGGAGCATGGTTCCTTCGGCGCCTTCGAGCTGATCACCTGGCCGTACAACCTCGTCGTCAAGACCGGCTGGACGTTCCACTTCGACATCGACGCCACCCCGGACTTGTTCGACCTGTTCCGGCGTACCGCCCTCACCGGTGAGATCAACCCGCACTACTGGTCGGAGAAGGTCCGCGCCGGCCGCGAAGAGGTCGAGGGCTACGAGCCCGAGCTCCTGAAGAAGGAGATCGCGTCGACGCTCGCGCAGTGGATGCGCGACGACCTGGAGACCCGGGTCGTGGATCGCGCGAAAGAGCTGGGCTTCACGCAGAAGGAAATGCGTGACCAGCCCGGCATCCGCAATGAGCTGGCCCGGCAGGTCCGGACCGAGTGGATGAAGGCCAACCGGCAGCTCCGCGAGGCGGTCCAGGGCCACTTCTTCAGCGACATGGCCGACTACAACATCGAGTACGAGTCGGAAGCCCACCGAGCCCTGGACGACTTCTCGTTCCGCCCCGAGGGCGACGACGCCGAGTACCCGTACTACTTCGCCGACTGGCACGAGTGGCCGCTGAAGGACTTCACACACGGCTTCCTGCACTCCTGCTACGCGATCCGCCACGGCATCGACCTGTACGACGCCGCCCGCAAGCAGGCGGAGGTGGCCGCGTGAACGCCGCCGAGTTCAACACCCGCCACCCGATCGGCACGCCGGTGTTCGCCTACACGGGCTTCCGTCCGGAGGATGACGCGAACGCCCGCCGCCTGGTCACCCGCACCCGAACCGAGGCCCAGTCCGTCGGTTTGGACCGCGCCGGCGTCGTCTGGGTCGACGGTCATGGCGCTTACATCGCCCTCAGCCACATCGATGTGGTGGCCGAGGACGACTGGGCCGCAGCGAAGGAAGCCGACGCTGAGGCCGCGGCGGAGAACGCCGCGACCGAGATGGCGAGCCGAATCGAGCGCCTTCGCCGCGAGCTGGACGCCTGCAAGGAACAGCTCGGCTTCCTGGAGCGGACGACGCTCCCGGAGTTGCAGCGCACGATCCAGCACCACAAGGACGGCAAGCAGCGCTGGAGGGAGCGGGCGGAGAAGGCCGAGGCCCGCGTCCGCGAGCTGGAGCGCCCAGTCGTCGAGGCGGAGCGCAACGAGATCCGCCAGTCCTACGCCGACCTGGTCGCCGCCGCCGAGGAGACCAAGGACTACGAGGGCGCCTTCGACGTCCAGTGCCGCCTCCGCGACCGCGAGGAGCAGTGGGCGCGCGAAGACCAGGGGGCGGCCCGATGACCGCTGAGATGCGCGAGCTGATCGCCCGACAGAACACGGACCGCGCGAACGAGTCTGCCGCCGCCCTGCGGTCCCTCCTCGCGCCCGCCGACGAGGCCGACTGGCCGGCTGTCCGCCGCAGCATCGCCGACCGCCAGAAGCGGGCCCGGCAGGACGCCACTTCTGAGATGCCCGAGGAGACGAAATGAACGCCAAGCTCTACGGCCCGGTCGCCATCGACCTCAACGACGGGCCGGTGGACGTCAAGTACGGGCCCGGCGTCGACGGTAAGCCGACCGCCCGCCTTGTGATTGGCGACCTCACCCAGTCGATCGCCGTCTCCGTCACCGCCGCCAATCCTGACGCCGTCGCGGAGCTGGAGGCGAAGGTCGCCGAGATCGTCGCCTGGACCAAGCGGCAGCAGGAGCTGATTGATCTGCCGGAGGTCGCGTGATGGTGACGCTGTCCGTGACCCGCTCCCGTGTCGCTGGCGTGCTCCGTGATGCCGCCGCCCTGTTCGACGCGGCCCCGTGGGATGCGCTGCGCAACCCGATCATGACTGCGATCGACCAGGCGTCCGGCTTCGTTCCTGGCAGCTCCGGGCCGGACGCAGAGCGGGCCACCCTCGACGCCTACGACGCCCTCGCTACCCACCTCGACGTCGCATCGGTGGCCGACTGGGAGCGCCAGGCCGGCCGCACCCAGCTGCAGATCGTGTCCGCGCTGCGGGCCGCTGCCGACCAGGTGATGGCGCCGTGATGTGGATCGCTGCAGCGGTCGTCGGCAACGTCGCCGTCTTCCTACTCCTCTTCGGCGAGCCCATCAGCCGCCGCATCCGCGCCCGCAAGGAGCAGCCGTGACCACCGTCCTAGAGATCGTCAGCCCCGTCATGGTGTGCGGCTGGTTCTTCATCGCCTTCGCCCGCACCTTCTGCGCGAGCGAGCCGGTCGAGGAGGAGCAGTGACCCTCACCGACATCCTGCCCCGCATCGGCGGCAACGGCGCCCACCGAGTCCGCGACGAGAACGCCCGCCTCAAGCGCACGGTCGGCAAGCTCCAGCGCTGGCAGCAGCAGGCCAATGACTACTTCCAGCGCCTCACCGCCGACCGCGCCGACGTGTACGCCTGCTGGGAGGCAGAGGTGCAGCGCCGGGTGGAGGCAGAAACCGTCGCCGCCTGCATCCAGTCGGAACGCGACGAGTGGCGGGACGAAGCCCTTGCCCTCCGCGCCCAACTCGCCCCGTACAAGGCCGCCGAGGCGAACCGCAACCGCGTCGACGTGCCGTCCATGCAGCGCGACACCAGCCACCCCGCCGACCAGGCGACCGCACCCATCGACGTGCGACCCCTCTGGGACGCCCTCGGCGTCGGCCCCACCACAGCCGTCACCAACCCGGGCCACACCCACTAGCTCGCCGTCTCGCCGGATGTCACCGGCCGGCGAGGCGGCGCCCAAGAAGAAACCCCGCCGAGGTGAATTCGGCGGGGATCCGAAATCCATCATCACACCTGGAGAACACGTGTCCCTGTTCCGCAAGAACACCGCCACCGCACCCGTTCCCGCACCGGCCCTGCAGCCGACCGCGCCCGGCGTCAGCCTCACGAAGGGCGGCACAGCCGGTATCAGCCTCACCAAGTCCGACCCGACCGTGCAGATCACCGCCCACCTCGACTGGGACGGAGGCTCGGACTCCCGCCGCGCTCGCGGCGCAGACCTGGAGCTGTACGTCCTCTACGTGCCCGCCGCCGACGTCGGCACCGGCCGCAACACCGTAGGGAACGCCGTCTACTACCGCAGCCTCGGCCGCCTCGACCGCGCCCCCTACATCCAGCACCACGGCGACAGCCTCACCCCGGGCCGCGAAACCGCCACCATCACCCGACCCGACCAGCAGGGCTACGCACTCATCTGCGCCTACTCGGCGGTCGGCAACGGCGTCGGCTCCTTCAAGTCCTACGGGGCGAAGGCCATCATCACCGACGGCCGCGGCCAGACCGTCACCGTGCCGCTGTACGACAACAACCGGCACGCCTACTGGGTGGCCATCGCCCGCGTCGACTTCACCGGAGACGGCGCGGTCATCTCTCAGGTCGAGAAGTACTCGCGGGCCGGCAGCGAGGCCCGGCCGGTCCTGCACTCCGACGGCCGCGTCGAGATGGACGCCGGACCGGTGGAGTTCAAGTGATCCGATTTCTGATCGGCCTCCTCATCGGAGCCTGCGCCGCCGCCATCGCGTGGGCGGCCACCTCCAGCCCGCACTGGACGGCCATCGCCGGGATCACCGCCGCAGTCCTCGTCTGGTTCGGCGAGTTCATCCTCGACGACCTCCTCTGACCCACAACCACAGACCGGCCGCTGGCGCTTCCCCCGCTCGTGCGCGGCGGCCATCCCAGGGCGGTTCGCCCCGCGCCACCCCCCGGTCGGGGCGAACCGCCCGCCCTCAGTACACCCTCTTGGAGACCTCATGAGCACCAGCAGCCCCGCTATTCCCGCCGATGTCGCCGCGCACGTGCTGTGGCACTACGGCCGCGAGGGCGGTCTGAAGCCCGGCAGCTTCACACGGCAACTGCTCGCCGCGATCGACGCCGCCGACCCGAGCAACAAGGACCGGCTCGCCGCCGGCTTCCCCGGGTACGTGGCGGCCGTCACTGCCATCCAGTACGACCCGGACGGTGTCGCCCACCTCCGCGACCTCGCCGCCGGACGCTGCCCCCGCTGCAAGCAGGACGACGGCCCGTTCACGGCGACCGGCTACTGCGAGGCATGCGCCCAGCCGATGCCCCTCGGCGGTGCCGCATGACCGCCGCGGTGGAGGTGGAGGCGCCGACGTTCGTCGACGGCCTGTCCGCCGACGAGTACCACGGCGACGGCACGTCGATCTCCTCGTCCGGGCTGCGCGCCCTGCTCAACCCGGGCTGCCCCGCCCAGTTCAAGTACGACCGTGACCACCCGCAGGCGCCGAAGAAGGAGTTCGACCTCGGGCACGCCGCGCACCTCCACGTACTGGGGGAGGGCCCGGAGTTGGAGGTCATCGACTTCCCGGACTGGCGGAAGAAGGACGCGCAGATCCAGCGCGACGAGGCCTACGCCGCAGGCAAGGTGCCGCTCCTGACCAAAGACCACGACATGGTCCTGGAGATGGCCGAGGCGATCCGCCAGCACCCCATCGCCGGCCCACTGTTCACACCGGGCACGGGCATCGCAGAACGGTCGATCTACTGGACCGACCCGGTGACCGGCGTCCGCTGCCGCGTGAGGCCGGACTGGCTGCGTGGCCCGATCGTCGTCGACTACAAGACGATCAAGGACGCGGCTCCGGACACCATCAGC
>Ga0081455_10000640_pt1 | contig 45373 bp, 42 predicted proteins | sample TabmetS3T2R1_FD_70207 | JGI IMG/M metagenome (GOLD analysis project Ga0081455, IMG submission 70207) | Tabebuia heterophylla rhizosphere microbial communities from the University of Puerto Rico - S3T2R1 | ecosystem: Host-associated > Plants > Roots > Rhizosphere ...
GGGTGCGGCGGCGCGGCGCGGCGGGGACGTACCGGTCACCGCCGCCACCAGCCCGACCGCGACCCCGCCGGCCGCCCCGGTCAGTCGCCGGGCCGGCCCGACCCCGCCGCCCGGCGCCCGGGTCACCAACGTGCCGGTCGGCAACGTCGCGCTGGGCACCGACGGCAGGACCCTGACGGTGCAGTACGCGCACGGGTCGTGCGAGCAGGCGGCGTTGACGTACCGCCAGGGCGAGCGCAGCGTGCTGCTCGAGCTGGGTACGTGGCGGCCCCACCCGGAGGCCGGCTGCCGCGCCGACCTCAGGACGGCCACCTTCGTCGTGCGGCTGGACCAGCCGCTGGGCACCCGGACGGCGATCGACAGCAGCACCGGCGCCGAGGTCGTCGTCCACCGGCTGGCGGACCTGCTGAAGCCCGGCTACCGGCCGCCGGGGTGCACCCGGATCCAGCTCACGTCCGGGGGCCGGACCGGCTGCCATGGCGGTGGCTACGCCATGGAGGTCAGCCAGCAACAGCCCGGCACGCCGGCGTCTCCCGACGGCGGTGGCCAGCCCACGCCGCTGGGCGACCGGCAGGTGCGCGGTACGACCGCGGCGCTGGCGGTGGAACGTGACGGACCGAAGATCGACCCGACGACCGGCAAGCCGTACACCAACCCGGACACCGGGCAGCCATACGAGGCGATCCTGACGATCACGCTGACCTGGCAGGAGAAGGGCTACCGGTTCGTGGTCTCGGTCGGCCAGTCGAGTGAGTCGCCGTACCAGCACCACGATCAGGCGGACCTGGTCGAGCAGGCGGTGCGGGTCGCGGAGGGGCTGCGGTAGGTCAGTCGGGCGCCGCGTCATCCGGCATGGCGCGGGCGGCGGCCGGGTGCTCGACCAGTGCGAGCACCCGCGCCGCCATGAAGCGGGCGGTGCGCACGGCCGTACCGCCGCGGGTCACCTCGGTCACCTCCACGATGCCGCGGCCCTGGGTGATCTCCACCCGCCGGCCGGCCCGGGTGGCCTCGACCTGGTAGGTCAGCGTGTTGTCGCCGGAGTCGATGACGATCTCGACGCGGTCACCTTTCATGCGCACCCCGGATCAGTCTGATGTGCCGAAGCGGGCCTCCACAGCGTCGCCGCTGACGGTGCCCTTGAGCATCTTGCGCAGCGCGTCGCCGATGAGCCTCGCCTCATCCTCGCTCAACTGACCCAGGAACAGCTCGTCCATGTCCTGGTCGACCTTGAGGATCTTGGGTACGCGCTGCCGGCCGGCCTCGGTGAGGCGCAGCTGGACCACCCTGCGGTCGGTCTGCCCGGGCTCGCGCTCGACCAGACCGAGCCGGATGAGCCCGTCCACGATGCGGCTGGGGCTGCTGGTCTCGCACACGATCAGCCGGCCGACCTCGGCCAGCGTGAGGGGTTCGTGCACGGCCAGGACCAGCAGGATCTCGGCCTGCGACGGGGTCACCTCCAGCGGGCGGAGGTAGCGGCCCAGGACCCGGTGGCCCTCGCGCTGCGCGGCGAGAACCAGGTAGCGCAGCTCGGTCCGGGCCCTCCTTCCGGTGCTGGGCGTACGTATCGATGTCATGTCACGGAATATAGCTCGCCGCGGCGCCCGGCGAAACATGTTGCGTCATTTGATGACACGTCATTGACGACACGACATCGATGTCGCATCATCAATCGCAACGGCACACCCCACCCCAGCAGGCTCCGCCGGAGCCGGCGCCAGGCGCCCACCAGGTGCCACCCCCATCGAGAGCCCGCCGACCGATCCGCGCGGGCCAGGGAAGGAAGCACAATGACCGTTCAGCCGCTGCACCTCGTGGACTCCACCGCGGTACCGCTGGAGTCGCAGCTCGACGAGCCGGAGGCGGCCATCGCCGCGATCGCCCGCGGTGAGCTCATCGTCGTGGTGGACGATGAGGACCGGGAGAACGAGGGCGACCTCATCGTCGCCGGCGAGCACGCGACCGCCGCCGCCATCAACTACATGATCACCTACGGCCGCGGCCTGGTGTGCGTCTCGATCACGCCCGAGCGCGCCGCCGAGCTGGACCTGAAGCCGATGGTGGAGCGCAACGAGGACCACCACGGCACCGCCTTCACCGTCAGCGTCGACGGCGGGCCGGAGCACGGCGTCACCACCGGCATCTCCGCGCCGGACCGGGCCAAGACCATCGAGCTGATGCTGACCGGCACGGCCACCGACCTGCGCCGGCCCGGGCACATCTTCCCGCTGGTCGCCCGCCCGGGCGGCGTGCTGGAGCGCCCCGGCCACACCGAGGCCTCGGTCGACCTGGCCCGCGCCGCCGGCCTCGCGCCGGTCGGGGTCATCGTCGAGATCATCAACCCGGACGGCACCATGGCCCGGCTGCCCGAGCTGCTGAAGTTCGCCCGCGCCGAGGGCCTGGTCATGACCAGCATCGAGAAGCTGCAGGGCTACCTGGCCGCGCAGCGCGACGCCGACCTGCGGAAGGCGGCCTGACGATGACGCAGAGCCGGGTGCACCGCGCGGTGGCGCGGGCCACCTTCGCGGTCAGCCGGCCCGCGGTGGCCGGGCGCTACCTGGCCGAGGTGGCCGGGATCGAGCACGTGCCGGCGTCGGGGCCGTTCGTGCTCGTACCCAACCACGAGAGCTTCGCCGACCACTTCCTGCTCGAGACGATCCTGTTCGCGCTGCGCGGGCACGGCGGGTACTTCCTGACCAAGGCCGAGAGCTTCCGGTCGGCGTGGTCCCGGCTGTGGTTCGAGAGCGTCGGCGCGCTGCCGGTGGACCGGGACCGCCCGGCCCGCGAGCTGCTGGACCTGACCAGCGGCGTGCTGCACCGCGGCGACGTGCTCGTGGTCTACCCGGAGGGCACCCGCAACGCGACCGGCACGCTGCTGCCCTTCAAGGACGGCGCGTTCCGGTTCGCCGACCGCGCCGGGGTGCCGGTCATCCCGGTCGGCATCCACGGCACCGCCGACATCCTCCCGGCCGGGACGGTACGCCCGCGGCCGTACCGGGCGAGGGTCGTCTTCGGCGCCCCGCTCCGGCTCGACCCGCGGCTGCCGCGCAGCACCCGGCTGCGGCAGGTCATCGCCCAGGCCGAGACCGCGGTACGCGAGCTGGTCGCGCGTGCCGCCGCAGGTACCCCTGACCCCGACGCGGCACGGGCGCTGGTCGCCCGCGCCGACGCGACCATCGAGCGCGCCCTTGCCCCCGGCGACCCGGTCCCGCTGCGTACCAGGATGGCCCAGGCGGCACTGCTGCTCGACCTGGCCGAGCTGGACCCGGCAGCGGACACGCAGGTGACCCGGGTACGCCTGGCCGGGCTGCGGATCGCCCACGGAGCGAAGGCGCTCCAGCTCCTCCGGCTGCCGTTCCTGCGGCGGCGGGCCGAGGAGGTGGTCCGGCACTCCCCGGCCGACCCGATGGCCCGGTACCTGCTCGGCCGCTGGCACCTGCTCGCGCCCCGGTGGCTCGGTGGCCGCCGGCAGGTGGCGGTCACCCAACTCGCCGCCGCGGCGGGCATCGCCGCCCGCACCGGCGCGGACACCCGCTACGCCATGGCGTACGCCGAGGCACTGCACTCCACCGGCCAGCACGCCCAGGCCGCGCGGGTGCTCACCTCGATCATCGCCACCCCCGCGGTCGATGAGCGGCAGCGCCGCCGCCAGGACCGGGCCGCCGAGCTGCACGCGCGGCTCACGGCATAACCACGCCAGATCATTCCCGGCCGGCCCCCGCCGCCCAGCTTTCCCGCCCGCGGCGGGGCCGGCCAAGAGATGGGAGAGGACCCGTTCCGATGCGACACCTGACCCGGCTGGTACTCCACCGCCCCAGGCTGGTGGTGGCGGCCTGGATCATCGTGCTTGCTGCCGCGGCACCGTTCGCGATGCAGCTCACCGGCTCGCTCAAGGCGGGTGGCTTCAACAGCCCGCGCAGCGAGGCCATCGTCGCCCAGGGAGTGCTCCAGGGCGCGTTCCACCAGTCGCCCGACACCCTGCTCGTCGTCCTCCAGGATCCCGGCGGTGACGTCACGGCGGCGCTGCCGGCGGCGAAGGCGGCGGTGGCGCGGCCCGAGGTCACCTCGGTACGCGACTGGACCGCCGACCCGTCGTGGCTGTCGAAGGACCGCCACACCACGTTCCTGATGCTCGGCTTCGGCGTGGACAACACCGCCGTGCAGAACCTCACGCCCGTACTGGAGCAGGACGTCGCGGCCAAGGTGCCCGGGGTCTCGGTGCACGTGACCGGCCAGCCGGCGCTGGACTACCAGCTCAACGTGCACTCCAAGGAGGACGCCGAGCGGGCCGAGATGATCGCCTTCCCGGTGCTGTTCCTGGTGCTGCTGCTGGTCTTCCGCTCGGTCGCCGCGATGGTCGTGCCGCTGCTGCTGGCCGGCGCCACCCTGGTCGTCACCGAGGCGGCGGGCTACGGCATCGCGCAGGCGACCGACCTGTCGATCCTGTTCAGCAACATCATCACGATGGTCGGCCTCGCGGTCGCCGTGGACTACTCGCTGTTCATCATCAAACGGTTCCGCGACGAACTGGGTCGCGGGGAGACCGTCGAGGACGCGCTCACCACGACGATGGAGACCGTCGGCCACTCCGTACTCTTCTCCGGCCTGGCCGTCGTCGTCGCCCTCTCGGCGCTGTTCATCCCGCGGGTGATGGCCTTCACCAGCATCGCCACCGGCGGTGTGGTGGTGACCGCGGTCGCGCTGGCGGTGTCGATGACGCTGCTGCCGGCGGTACTGCGGCTGATGGGGCACCGGATCAACTGGGGCCGCATCCCCACCCGCAAGCGGGCCGCGACCGGCCGGCTGGACCGCCTCGCCGGCCGCCTGTACGGCAAGCCGGCACTGGTGCTGGCCTCGCTGGTGGTCGCCTTCGCCGCGCTCGCCTTCCCGGCCACCAAGCTGCACATCCAGGTGCCGGTGGCCAGCGCCTCGATCCTGCCCGCCGACGACGGTGCCCGGCTGGGCATGGAGAAGATCCGCGACAACCTCGGGCTGCGCGGGATGTTCCCGGTGCAGGTCGTGCTGTCCGGCGGCTCGGACGCCGACCTGACGGCGACCGCCGCGAAGGTGGCCGACTACGCCAAGACCAGGCCGGAGACCGCCGCCGTCGCGGGCGTCGCCACCGGGTCCACTGTGGACGGACGTACGATCACCCAGGTCGTCATCACCCCGCGGGACGAGCCGGACTCCGACGCCACCCACCAGCTGGTGAAGGACCTGCGGCGCGACCTGCCCGGGCTCGCCGCGCCCGGTGTGGACGTGGACGTGGCCGGCGCCACCGCGCAGGGCGTGGACTTCGACAACGTGGTGCTGCACGCGGCGCCGGTCATCGTCGGGGTGGTCGCGCTGGCCACCTTCGTGATCCTGGCGCTGGCCTTCGGCTCGCTGCTGCTGCCGCTGCTGGCCCTGCTGTTCAACGGGATGGTCGTCGGGGGCAGCCTCGGCGCACTGACCCTGATCTTCCAGGACGGGTTCGGCCGGTCCATCAACAGCGTGACGCCGCTGCTGCTGTTCGCGGTGATGTTCGGGCTGAGCATGGACTACATGGTGATCATGATCTCCCGGATCCGGGAGGCGCGCTTCGGCGGGCTCACCCACGGCGAGGCCGTACGGCACGGGCTGCGGCAGACCGCCGGGCTGGTCAACGGAGCCGCGGTGATCATGGTGGCGGTCTTCCTGTCCTTCCTCACCGCGAAGATCTCCATCGTCGCCGAGCTGGGCACGGGCCTGGCCATCGCGGTCATGCTCGACGCGCTCATCATCCGGCTGATGGTCATGCCGACCACGCTGCTGCTCATCGGCCCGCGCGTGTGGGGTCGCACGGCCCGTACGCAGGCCATCCCGCCGCTGCCCGAAGGGGGTGACCGTGAACACCTCGCCGATGCTTCGGTCCGGTAACACGACCGTGGTGTACGAGGGCCCGCGACGGCTGGTCTGGCGCCGCACCGGCGCCACCGGCTGGGTCCCGACGGGGCTGTGGCCGAACGCCGAGCAGGCCGCCGAGCTGGCCCTGGAGCTGAACCGCGGTGGCCGGCTGCTGGTGGTGCTGGAGCCGGGCCCGCACACCGTGCAGGTCATGGCCGAGGAGTTGGCGGCGGCACCGCTGGGCATCCGGGCGCTGGCCGAGGACCCCGACGCCGACCCCGCCGAACTGGCCATCCCGACCCTCAACTGGCTGCCGGAAGCGGTGCGGGAGCGGGGAATCCGCTTCCGGGCCGAGAGCGGCACCCTGCTCGACCGCTACCCGCCGGCGCTGCTGCCCCGGCTGCTGGTGGAGCAGACCGCGGACCCGGCCTGCCCGGTCCGGTTCGTCCACCCGATGCCGGCGTGCTCGCTGACCGGCTCGCTGTCCGGCAACCAACTCCGGCAGATCGCCAACCACGTGTTCCGCAGCGTGACGGAAGGAGCGTTGGTCGCGTGACCACTCCGTACGAGACCGGCCGGGTCGTCGCGGTCACCGGCACCGGTCGGGGCCTGGGCCTGCTGACCGTGGAGCTGCTGCTGGACCGGGGCGACGCCGTCGTGGCCAACCACCGATCGCCTTCGGCGGACCTGGACCTGCTGGCGGACAAGTACGGCGACCGGCTGGTCCTGGTGGCCGGCGACATCGGCGAGGAGGCCACCGCCGAGGCGATGGCCGCGGCGGCCCGGGAGCTGGGCGGGCTGCACGCCCTGGTGCACAACGCCGGGATCAGCCGCGACGGCACGCTGGTCCGGATGCCGGTCGCCGACTGGGACGAGGTGCACCGCGTCAACCTGCGCGGCGGCTTCCTGGCCACCAAGCACGCGCTGCGCGTGATGATGCCGAGGAAGTACGGCCGGATCGTGTACGTCTCGTCGGTGGCCGCCACCGCGGGCAACGCCGGCCAGGGCAACTACGCCGCCAGCAAGGCCGGGCTGCACGGGCTGGCCATGTCGGTCGCCCAGGAGTACGCCGGCTTCGGCATCCGTACCGTCGTCGTGGCGCCCGGCGTGCTGGACGTCGGGCTGGGCGCGGCGATGAAGCCGGAGCACCAGCAGGTCAAGGTCGAGCGCACCCTGCTCGGCCTCGGCGACCCGCGGTCCACCGCGGAGACGATCGCGTTCCTCACCGGCGCGGGCGCCGACTTCATCAACGCCACGGTCCTGCGCGCCGACGGGGGAGTGCGGTTCTAGATGCCCACGTACCAGTCACAACTGTCCATCCCGGTGCCCCGGGTGATCGTGCGGGCCATCCTGCTGGAGCCGTCGGCGCTGCCGGAGTGGAACGCGGGCCTGCGGGCCATCACCGCCGGCTGGCGGGCCCAGGTCGGGGTGCGCTACCCGGTCGCGGTCCGCGGCGGGCTCACCGGCTACCTGCTCTACACCGCGACCGGCGAGCGGCGGATCGAGACCACCTGGCGCATCCCAGGGCTGGCCGAGTCCAACAGCTGGACGCTCATCCCGGACGGCTCCGGGACCCTGGTCCGGCACGCCTTCGAGAACACCGGACCGGTCGCCATGATGCTGCGCGGCACCTTCGAGAACGCCGCGGACGTACGGCTGGAACGGCTGGCGGAGCGGGCGGTCGCCCGCTTCGGCGCCCGGCGGTCCAGCCACGCCGCGAGCCTGCTGCGGCGGACCAGCCACCGCATGGGCACCTACCCCACCCCCCTCGGCCGGCTGGCCGGGGCCGTCCACACCCTCCCGGAAAGAGACCTGTCATGACCGTGCCGGAAACCCTGGCGCCCGCCGATGTCGTCGCCGGCCTGGCCGAGATCATCACCAGCGTGGTGGGTACGCCCGCCGCCGCGGTGGTCCCGGCGGCCAGCTTCGCCGACCTCGACGTGGACTCGCTGTCCATGATCGAGATCATGCTGGCGGTGGAGGAGCGCTTCGGGGTGCACGTCCCCGACGACGACGCCGACCAGCTGGAGACCGTGCAGAGCGCCGTCGACTACATCATGCGGGCGGGATCGGGTCGATGAACCAGGACCGATCGGTGGTGGTGACCGGCCTCGGCGCGGTCACCCCCCTCGGCGCTGATGTCAGCGCCACCTGGTCGGCGCTGCTGGCCGGCAAGTCCGGCGTACGGCTGCTGACCGAGGACTGGGCCCAGGACCTGCCGGTACGGATCGCGGCCCGGTCCGCCGTCGACCCGGCCGACCTGCTGGGCCCGGTGCAGGTACGCCGGCTGGACCGGGCCAGCCAGTTCGCGGTGCTGGCCGCCCGGGAGGCGTGGGCCGACGCCGGCGCGCCCAGCGCCGACCCGGTCCGGCTCGGGGTGGCGGTGTCCTCGGGCGTGGGCGGGGTCGGCACCCTGCTCGCCGCGTACAACACCCTGGCCAGCCGGGGCGCCGGGCGGGTCAGCCCGCTGACCGTCCCGATGCTGATCCCGAACAGCCCGGCCGCCCACATCGGCCTGGAGGTACGGGCCCGGGCCGGCGTACACACCCCGGTCTCGGCCTGCGCCTCGGGTGCCGAAGGGGTGGCGTACGGGGTGGAGATGATCCGCGCCGGGCGGGCCGACGTGGTGATCGCCGGTGGTACCGAGGCCGCGATCGACCCGCTGCTGATCGCGGCGTTCGCGGCGATGAAGGCGATGTCGCTGCGCAACGGCGACCCGGAGGCGGCCTCCCGGCCCTTCGACACCGGGCGCGACGGGTTCGTGCTCGGCGAGGGCGCGGCGGTGCTGGTGCTGGAGTCGGCCGCGCACGCGGCGGCCCGCGGCGCCCGGGTCTACTGCGAGGTGGCCGGCGCCGGGATGACCTCCGACAGCCACCACATCGCCCAGCCCGACCCGGACGGCGACGGCGTGGCCCGGGCCATCGACCTGGCCCTGGCCGACGGCGGCATCGAGATCGAGCGGGTGGTGCACGTGAACGCGCACGCCACGGCCACGCCCAAGGGCGACATCGCCGAGGCCACGGCCGTACGCACCGCGCTCGGCTGGCACGCCGACCAGGTCGCGGTGTCCGGGATCAAGTCGATGACCGGGCACCTGCTCGGCGGGGCGGGCGCGCTGGAGTCGGTGGCCACCGTGCTCGCGGTGCACCACCGGGTCGCGCCGCCCACGATCAACGTCGAGGACCTGGACGAGCGGATCGGGCTGGACGTGGTACGCGACGCGCCCCGGCCGCTGCCCGCCGGCGAGATCGTCGCGCTGAACAACTCCTTCGGTTTCGGCGGGCACAACGTCGTACTCGCCTTCCGCGCGCGCTAGACGCCCACGCCGCGCGGAGCGTGCGGGACCCTTGCCCGGTCCCGCGCCGGCCGCCAACCCGGTCTCCCCCCAGCCGGGTTGGCGGCCATTTCCCTTACCTGACAGCCCCGTGCGGGAGGACGGCGTGCGCACCCACGGTCTGGTTGACGATCTGGGTGACCCGCACGTCCACCGCGACGCTGGCCAGCGCCACCGCCTCGGTCCTGGACACGCCGAACCGCCGTTGCAGCAGGCCGAACATCGCCTCCAGCGCGACCTGGGTGGCTTCGTCCACAGTGGACCCGAGGCCGAGGGTGAGCGTCCCGGCCGGGGTGTCGGCCAGCGGCGCGGTCAGCTCCCAGCCCGCGCGCAGCCCGAAGGTCACCTCGACCTCCTCCATCGGGCACTCGATCGCGGTGCCGCCGACCTCGCCGTCGCCCTGCGCGGCGTGCCCGTCGCCGAGGCTGAACAGCGCGCCGTCCACGGTGACCGGCAGGTACAGCGTCGACCCGGCGACCAGTTCCTTGCAGTCCAGGTTGCCGCCGTGCCAGCGCGGCGGGATGGTCGAGTGCTCGCCCGGCTCGGCCGGCGGCAGGCCCATGACGCCCAGGAACGGCCGCAGCGCCACGGTGTGGCCGTACTGGTTGCGCCCGGTCATGGTCTCCGGGTCCAGGTCCCAGGCCAGCACGGCGTGCTCGTCGACCAGGGCGTACCGGCGGTTGTGGTCGCTGTCCCGGCCACCGGCGAAGGTGGTGCCGTACGGTCCGGGGCGGACCCGGTCGACGCGCACCTCCAGCACGTCGCCGGGCCGGGCGCCGCGGACCGCGACCGGGCCGCACAGGGCATGGCCGGCGCCGTCGACGTACTGCGGCACGCGGGCGCGGTCGCGGATGTGACCACCCTTGTACGGGCCGGCCGACCACCAGCAGTCCAGCGTCGCGAACCGGACCCGCTCGCCGGGGTCGACGGTCAGCACGGGCGGGTAGTCCCGGCTGAACCAACCGTGCAGGGTGCCGTCGCCCGGTTCCACCGTGGGTATCGTCATGCACCCACCCCACCAGCCCGGCCCGTCCGGGTAAAGGGGAGCGGGTGTATGCAGTTTTCGTATCAATGGCGCGCGGCAATTACGGACGGGTACCGACCGGTCTCCCGCGTACGCCGGGCACGAAAAAGTGTTGGCCCCCGCTCAGCCCCACGACATCGTGGCCGCCACGGCCGATCACCTTCTTCCCGGCTCAGCGCGCCGGCCCCGGCTCCCGACCATTGTGGTATGGACCTGAGCCATTACGGCCAAGAACTGTGACTGCGCAACCATCAGCCCCGCCGCGTGCTCACCATGCGCATTGTGCCTTTCGACTCGCTGTAGCCATTTGAGCATGCCAAACCGGTCGTTCGGGGCCGAACACGCCGTCGAGGGATCCACCCGAAGGGGCGCCCAAGATCCACCCGGATTGGTGCTTCAATACGGCATCCGGTGCCATTAATGCGGCGCGCCGGAGGGAACTTGATCTGTTCTAGATATAGGCGGGATCAGTGGGCGTACTATCTCGCCGCAACATCACCGGAAAGGACCCTCGGACGATTACTCTTAGCGCGCATCGGTTCCTTCCATCGGGGGAACACTGGTGCTGACAATTACGCAGAGTTGGCGTGCTCGCCCCGTCCGGCGGGCCGCCGAGTGGCCGGACAGGGGCGCCCACCCGCGCCCGGATCCGGCTGGTCGGGGGACAGCGCATGTTCGACCAAGCTCCGGGGCGCGCAGCTCGCGGCCGGGTGCGACGGGCCGGCGAAAGGAGCCAGGCGCCGTGTCAGACCAGCCGCCGAGGTGCGCAGACTGCGGCAGGCCACTGGAGGTTCATCAGGGTCCCGGGCGCCGCAAGCTGTACTGCAGCGCCACCTGCCGTTCCCGGGCCAGGCGCAAGCGGGACCGGGCCACGGTCCTCGCCCACGGCCTGCCGCCGTTCGCCAAGCTGCTCGCCGACGGCGTGCGCGCGGCCGGCGGACCGTTGCAGCGATTAGCCGAGCAGTTACGGGCGGCCGGCTTCGAGATCACCACCGCGACCCTGAGCAACTGGCAGACCGGCCGGCACCTGCCCCGCAACACCCCGCGCGACCGGCTGCTGGTCCTCACCATGGAGCGGGCCCTCGACCTGGCGCCGGGGGAGCTGCTGATGGCCCTGGCGCAGACCCGGGAGCAGGCCTTCGAGGCCGACACCGCGCGCCGGTTCCCGGCCGTGCCGGCCGGCAAGCACAGCCACCTGCTGCCGGCCCGCAAGGCGCGGCTGGAGCGGCGCATCTTCCACCGCCGCGGCGGGGCCACGAGCCGGCAGGGGCTGCTGCTGGTCCGCAACCGCGAGCGGTACGTCCTGGGCGCGGACGGGCGCCCGGCGCACAGCCGGATCAGCATGCAGTTCCGGGCGCTGGAGTCCGGAGTGGACAGTTACTGGTACGTCCGCAGCGTGGCCCGCGGTGCCGGGGTCGAGGTGCGCGGCGAGCTGGGCTGCCACGCCGGCAGCACGCTGGACGACCGGCGGCAGTACCCGCGCGAGCGGGAGTACCTGGTGGCCACCGAGTTGCTGTTCGACGAACCCCTGCAACGCGGCGAGGTCTGCCGCATCGCGTACACGGTGCAGCACACCTACCGCGACCCGCGACGGCCGGGACCGGAAACCGAGTTCGGCTGGCTGGTGCCGTCACCGGCCACCCGGGAGGTAGAGCTGTTGATCGAGTTCCACCCGGACGCGCTGCCGTGGCGGCTCAACCGGTGCACCTGGGACCTGACCGAGGACGGCTACGCGGCCACGCTGGACGGCCCGCTGCGGCCGCGGCGTACCGACCGGGTACGCCTTGCCGACCCCGCCCGCGCCGGCTACGGCTGGGTGTGGGAATGGCCCGAGGCGGGGCCCGGCGCGGCCGCGGGGTGGTCGCTGTGACGTTCCGGCAGTGGTGGCCCACCGGGCCCACGTACGGGCGGCTGGTCCGGCCGTACGTGTTGCCGGCGACCCGGCTGGTGGTCGAGCTGAGCCCGGCGGAGCTGGCCGAGTTGCGGCGCCGGCTGGGGACCGGGGCGTGGCGGGCCGAGGTGGCCGCCGAGTACGGGCTGTCGGTGCAGCAGGTGCTGGACGCGGCCGAGTACGCCGGGGAGCTGAGCGCCGGGCGGCCGGTGCGGCACCTGCGGGTCATCTGACCGTCACTGGACGGTGGAGGCGACCTTCACCGGCTGCCCGGAGCCCAGGAAGAAGATGCCGGGGAACCCGTCGGTGTGGAAGCCGTCGTTGGGGTTGGCGCGCAGCGTGGACCGCTCGATCCGCATCGTGCCGGTGCGGTCGTTGCTGACGAAGAACACCGCGCCGCCGCCCTCCCTGGCGTGGTTGTTCACGATGCTGGTGCCGCGCAGGACCAGCGTGAACAGGTTGCCGTCCAGGTAGATCGCGCCGCCGCTGCCGCCCCCGGGCGTACCGGCCCGGGCCGGGTTGGCGCCGTTCCCGACCGCGCTGTTGCCGGTGAAGCTGGAGTTCAGCACCGTCCAGGACACGCCGATGCTGCTGAGCGCGCCGCCGTTGGAGCACACCCCGCCGCTGAAGGTGGAGTTGGTGACGTACACCGGCAGGCCGTGGTACTGGCTGAGCACCCGGATCGCCGCGCCGCCCAGGTCCGGCCCGGTGCTGTCGCAGCGGTTGTTCACGAACCGCGAGTTGACCACCTTGAACCGGCCGCCGCGGACGAAGATCGCCCCGCCGCCACCGCCCTCGACCATCTGCCCGGTGGAGTTGCCGCCGGTGAAGGTCAGGTTCTGTACGGTCAGCTGCGGGGTGTCCTGGTCCTGGCAGTGGTCGGTGGTGTAGCCCTGCGCCTGGTCGCAGGTGTTCATGTAGAGGATGCGGCGGGCGCCGCCGCCGGACAGGGTGACCCGGCCGCCGCCGTCCAGCACGATCCGGGGCCCGTTGGCGTTGCGGATCTTCGCGGTGGCGGTCATCGCGATGGTGACCGGGGCCGGGCCGCAGTTGAAGGTGATGATGCCGCCGGCGGCGACCGCGGCGACCACCGCGGCGCTGGTGCAGCTGGCCGGCGTACCGGTGCCGATCGTGCGGGTCGGGTGCGAGGTGTCGACGGCCCGCGCCTCGGCCGGGATGGTGGCGCCGCCGCCCGGGTTGCCGGCCGGCGGGGCCGGGGGAGGCGGCGGCGGGGGCATCGTCTTGGCCTGCGGCAGCACCGGGAGCGGCCGCGGCCGGGCGGTGGGGGTCGGCCTGGCCGTCGGCGCGGCCGGCCCGGCCGCCGCGGTGGTGGGGCGCGGGCCGGCGTCGGCCGCCGGCGCCTGCGGCGAGCCGCAGGCCGCCAGGATCAGCGCCGCCGGGATCAGGGTTGCCAGGATGGCCGCGGGGGTGCCGGCTCTGGTGCGCACCGGGGCGACGCTAGCCGTACCGCAAGCGTGGTGCCAGCCCTCTTGACCCTGCCTTGAGAAAATACTGAAATCCCTGCTCAGCAGGGGTATTCGGGGCCCGGAAATGTCGTACCCGGCGGCTACCGTCAGGGGTATGAACCGCACCGACCGGCTGTACGCACTGACCGAAGAGCTGCGCGCGGTGGCACCCCGCCCGCGCAGCGGGAGTTGGCTGGCCGACCACCTCGCGGTGTCGGTCCGCACCATCGAGCGCGACGTCGCGCTGCTCCAGGAGGCCGGCATCCCCGTGCACGCCGAGAACGGGCGCGCCGGGGGGTATGTACTGGACCCGACCTGGTCCCGTTCGCTGCTGCGGACCACCCCCGAGGAGGTGCTCGCCGCGGCGGTCGCCATCCACGCCCTGTCCGGTACGCCGCTGTACCGGCCGGCCCGCCGGGCGCTGCGGCGGCTGCTGGCGTCGCTGCCCCGGCCGGAGCTGACCATGCTCCGCGCCCTCACCACCCGGCTGCGATTACTCCCCGATCCAGGGCCCGACGTGGACTGGGTGGAGCCGGAGTGGGTCGAGTCGACCCTGCCCGGCTGGCACGAGCGCGGGCTGTGGGAGCCGGCGCCCGCCGACCCCGTCCCCGGCGTGCTGCGGCTGGAATACCGCGACGAGGCCGGCCGGCTGAGCGTCCGCGAGGTCGAGCCGCTGGGCGTCTTCGGCGGCGCCGAGCACTGGTACCTGCTGGCCTGGTGCCGGCTGCGCCGCGACATCCGCGGCTTCCGGCTGGACCGCGTCCTGTCCGTCGAGGCCACCGGCGAGCCAGCCCCCGAACGTACGGTCCACCTGTCCCCGGCCGTGGTCCCCGGCACCGACCTGCTCACCCTGGACCTGACCGACCCCCTCCCCCTACCCGCCGCCTGAGCCCGCGCCGCCGCCATCCCGGCCCGCCGGCCCCCACCGCCGCCATCCCGGCTCCGCCATCCCCGGTCTGCCCGGTCCCGCTCGGCCCGGCCGGTCCCCGCCCCCCGCCGAGCGGCTGCCGGCCTTCGGCCGGTCGGCTGGAGGTGCTGGGCCGGGTGGGTGTCGGCGGATGTCCGGTGTGGGTGGGTCCGGGCTAGTGTGAGGCTCCTGATCATTTCACGGGAGGTCAGTTCATGCGCAGGCGCCAGCCGTTCCTGATCGTCGTCCTGTCACTGCTCATCGGGCTGACCGGCATCGTGTCGGCCAGTGCGAGCCCGGCCGCTGACCCGAGCGCGACCGCCGCCGCGGTGGCCGGCCTCGCGCCGTACCCGGGCCGCGCGCCGGCTGTGCGCACCGCCGCTGCCGCCGACGCCTGCGGCTTCGTCCCGGCGGTGCCCGCGGACCGCTTCAAGGGCATCCCGGTCTTCGACCCGGCCAAGGCCGCCCGGCCGTACCATGCCAGCCTGATCACCACCCAGGGCCGGATCACCTTCCAGGCCCGTACCGACGCCGCCCCCTGTACGACCTTCAGCTTCCGCTTCCTGGCCGAGCACCACTACTACAGCCTGACCCACTGCCACCGCCTGGTGACGCAGCGGATCTTCGTGCTCCAGTGCGGCGACCCGACCGGCACCGGCAGCGGCGGCCCCGGCTACTCCTTCAACGACGAGAACCTGACCGGCGCCACCTACCCGGCCGGCACCGTGGCGATGGCCAACGCCGGCCCGAACACCAACGGCAGCCAGTTCTTCATCACCACCGCGGACACCGTGCTGCGGCCGAACTACACCCCGTTCGGCACTGTCACCAGCGGCATGGACGTGCTGCGCCGCATCGCCGCGGCCGGCGAGGACGACCAGAACGGCCCCGGCGACGGCTACCCGAACGCCTTCGTCAACATCCTCACCGTCGCCATCACCCGGTAGGGGCCGGCTGCGTCCTCACCGTGCCGTCACGGTGAGGGCGTAGTAGGCCGGCGCCCCGTCCCCGGACCAGATCAGCACCACGTACTGCCGGCCCGGGTGCGGGATCGGCAGCGTCACCGGCAGGCACGGCTGCACCGCCGTGCCCGCCCGCGGCGCCGCGCCGTCCTCGGCCAGCCCGATCCACACCCGCCGGCAACTGCCCGCCATGCCGGCCAGGGTGATCGTCGCCAGCCCGGCCGTGTCCAGCGCGTACGCGTCGACGCGGCCGGGCAGGTCCAGGCGGGCGTGCAGGTGCTCGCCCAGCGACAGCTCGTACCGGCGCGGTTTCAGGGTGACCAGCCGGAAGCCGTACGAGCCGCCGCCCGGGCCGGCCGTGACCTGTAACCGGTACGGCCCGGCGCGGGCCGGGACGCGGAACCCGTACGCCAGCGGCAGCGCGTTCCCGCCCGGCACCGCCCGCCCGTCCGGGCCGACCAGGTCGACGCGGACGCCCGGCCCGCCGCGCACCTGGTAGAGCTGGAACTCCTGCCCGGGCGGCAGCGCCAGGTCGTACCGGTCGCGCTCGCTGGCGCCGGCCAGCCAGCCGGCGCCGGGGAACGGCTGGTCCGGCCCGATCAGGTCCCCGTCGCGCAGCGTGCCCAGCACCGGTACGCCGCGGCTGCCGGCGCCGGGCCCGGGCGCGGTCCGCTCGGTGTCGGCCGCCGCGACCGCGAACGCCGGCTGCCCGGACAGGCTCACATCCTGCGCGCAGTCGGCCAGCAGCCAGCGGTCGCTCACCCCGGCCAGCAGGCACAGCGCCTCGGCCCGGGCGCGCGGCCCGGCGGACAGCTCCGCGCCGGCCGGCCCGTCCGGGAAGCCGCGGTCGGTGGCCGCGGCGGTGCCTGCCCGCGGGTCGGTGCCGGGCGGGTAGTCGAACAGCGACTCGGCCGGGCGGACCCGCCACTGGTCGGCGAAGGCCGGGTACAGCTGCTCGAACCGCGGCCGCTCACCCTCGGCGTGCGCGAGGACGGCGCCGGTGCGGGCGGCCAGGTCGTCGGCCGGGTCGCCGTCGAAGTCGCCGAGCAGCCCGCGCGGCCGCCCGGCCAGGGCCGGCGCCGGCTTCAGGTACAGCCGCAGGCTCCACGCGCTGACCGCGTCGACCTCGGCCGCCGACCCGTCCGGCCAGGCCAGCGCGTACCCGTACGGGCCGAAGCCGATGCCGCTGTCCCGGCGCGCCAGCCGGCCGCCGCCGCTCAGCGCGGCCGCGCCGGTCACCGGTACGCCGTTGACCCGCACCCGGATCTCCCCGCCGCGCAGGGTGAACACCACCCGGTCCGCCCCGACCCGGGCGGCGATCGCGGTGGTCAGCGAGACCGTCCGCGAGCCGGGCATCGGCACCTGCCGCGCCTGCACCGCGAACCCGGGCACGCCGCCGGCCAGCACGAACTCGCCCACCGCCTGCAGGTCGTAGGCGTACTGGTCGAAGGTGGTCAGGTGCGGGTCGCCGCCGTCCCGGGCGCAGGCCGCCCTGCCCGCCCTGCTGCCTGCCCCGGTGCCCGCGGCGCCGACCGCCGTACCCGCCGCGGCGGTGCACAGCCGCGCCTGCGGCGGCAGCGCCGGCTGCCGGCACGGTGCCTGGTCGGGCGGCACCGGGCGGCCCCGGTAGCCGGTGCGCGGCGGTAACCCCACCGCCAGCCGGTACCCGTTCTCCGCGCCGGTGGAGTCCACCTGCGCCGCCGGCATCCCGACCGCGCCGCAGGCACCCACCGGCCCGCCGCCGCGGGCGAACCGGCCGGCGTCGACCAGCGCGTGGTACAGGGCCGCGCAGGGCTCGCGCGCCACCCCGTCGGCGTACCAGCCGGAATCGCGCGGGTTCCAGTCCACCGCGGCCGCCGCCGGCTCCACTGTGGACAGTCCGGTGCTGACGACCGCGGTCTCGCCGTCGGTGGGCCCGATCCGGACCACCGGCAGCCGCGGGTCGGCCAGCAGGTCCAGCACCCGGGCCGGGTCCGCGCCGGGCCGGGCGAACTCGCGCAGGCACGCCTCCACCCGCGCCGCGAACCCCGGGTCAGCCCCGTCCACCTCGTACGCCGCGCGCGCCGGCCGTGCCCCGACCCCCACCACCCCACCGGCCACCAGCAGCACCACCATCCCGGCACCGCCGCCCCGCGACCGCCGGCCCGCCCAGGACCGGCGCCCGGGTAAGGACGGCCGGTGTACGCGCAGCGCGGCGAGGACGAGCAGCAGGGCCAGCAGCCCGGCGGCGATCGCGGCCGGCGGGCGCCAGGCGTGCGCGGGCTGCGGCCGGCCGATGGTGAAGGCGACCGTGACCGGTGCCGCGGCGCCGTGGCAGGGTCGCCGGCGCGGGTCGGCGGCGGGATCGGTGGCCGGGTGGGCCGGCGGCCCGGACACCTGCGGCACCAGGTAGCTCAGCGTCACCTCGTACCGGCCCGGGGCGCCGACCGGCCACAGCGCGACCAGCCCGTCCCCGTCCGGCAGCGGCTCCACCACCCGCAGGAACAGCTCCCCGCCGACCCGCCCCGCGCCGGCCAGCACCGTCAGCCGGCCGCCCGCGGGCACCACCCGCAGCCGCGCCGCGACCGCGGTGTCCAGCCCGTCCACGTACGCGGCGCGGGCGAACCGCGGTGACAGCCGCTGCCCGTCCCGGGTCAGGCCCAGCACCTGCACGGTCCCGTCGGCCAGGTCGGCCAGCCCGCACGCCTCGCCGGCCAGGTTGGTGACCGTGCCGATCAGCCGCACCGGCTCCCCGGCCCGGTAGTCGGCCCGCGCGCTCACCACCTCCCAGCGCACGCCCCGGTCCGCGCCCACCGGGTCCGCCGCGGCCGGCCGCACCGGCCACCCGGCGGCCCCGAAGGCCCCGGCGGACAGCGCGAGGATCAGCAGCGACCGGCGCACCGCACCACCTTCGCACCGGCCCGCTGGATAGGGTTGGCCCGTCCCGGGTCCGGGGCCGGGACGGAGGAGGTCGGGATGGCCGCGCGCGTGGTGCTCGAGGGGTTGGCCTTCCCGGAGGGCCCGCGCTGGCGGGACGGGCTGCTGTGGTTCTCCGACGTCGAGGCCGGCCAGGTGCTCGCCATCGACGAGGGCGGGGCCAGGCACACCGTCATCGAGGACCTGCCCGGCGGCCCGCCCTCCGGCCTCGGCTGGTTGCCGGACGGCCGCCTGCTCGTGGTCGCCACCGCCGCGCGTACGGTCCTCGCGGTCGGCCCGGGCGGCGCGGTGAGCACGCACGCCGACCTGTCCGGGCTCGCCTCGTACCGGTGCAACGACATGGTGGTGGACGCCGCGGGCCGCGCGTACGTGGGCAGCTGCGACCTGCGCGGCATGCCGCACCCGGCGGACTCGGAGCTGATCCTCGTGCGGCCGGACGGCGCGGCGAGCATCGCCGACCCGGCACTGCGGTTCCCCAACGGCACGGTGATCACCTCGGATGGAACCACGTTGATCGTGGCCGAGACGTTCGGTCGGCGGCTCACCGCGTACACGATCGGTGCCGGCGGTGCGCTCAGCGGCCGCCGGGTCTGGGCCGACCTGCCCGGCGCCATGCCCGACGGCATCTGCCTGGACCGGGACAACCACGTCTGGTACGCCGACCCGCGCGCCAACGCCTGCATCCGGGTGGCCGAGGGCGGCGAGGTCACCGACCGCATCGACGCCGACCGCGCCGTGTTCGCCTGCACCCTCGGCGGCGAGGACGGCCGCACCCTGTTCGTCCTCACCAGCCACTTCCCGCCGGACGGCACCGCCCGTACCCGGCCCGGCCAGATCCTCGCCCACCGGGTCGCCGTACCCGGCACCGGCTCGCCCTGATCCGGGGCCCGGGTAGGGTCGCGGGCGGGATCGTGCCCGAGAGGAGCCGTATGAAGTACGTCAAGCTGGGTGGTACGGGCCTGGAGGTGTCCCGTATCTGCCTGGGCTGCATGAGCTACGGGGAGCCCGACCGGGGCACCCACCCGTGGAGCCTGCCCGAGGAGGCGGCGCGGCCGTTCTTCCGGCGCGCGCTGGACGCGGGCATCAACTTCTTCGACACCGCGAACGTGTACTCGGCCGGCAGCAGCGAGGAGATCACCGGCGCGGCGCTGAAGGACTACGCCAACCGGGACGAGGTGGTCGTGGCCACCAAGGTGTTCTCGACCATGCGCAAGGGCGCCAACGGCGGTGGGCTGTCCCGCAAGGTGATCATGACCGAGATCGACAACAGCCTGCGCCGGCTCGGCATGGACTACGTCGACCTCTACCAGATCCACCGCTTCGACCCGAGCACGCCGCTGGAGGAGACCCTGGAGGCGCTGCACGATGTGGTGAAGGCCGGCAAGGCCCGCTACATCGGCGCCTCCTCCATGTACGCCTGGCAGTTCGCCAAGGCGCTGTTCCTGGCCCGCGAGTACGGCTGGACGCCGTTCGTGTCGATGCAGAACCACTACAACCTGCTCAACCGCGAGGAGGAGCGGGAGATGCTGCCGCTGTGCGCCGACCAGGGCATCGGGGTGATCCCGTGGAGCCCGCTGGCGCGCGGCAACCTGGCCCGGCCGTGGGGCTCGCGGACCGAGCGCAGCCAGACCGACGAGTTCGGCCGCATCCTCTACCAGGACGGCGACCAGGTCATCGCCGAGCGGGTCGGCGAGGTCGCGGCGCAGCGCGGCGTCACCCGCGCCGAGGTGGCGCTGGCCTGGCTGCTCAGCAAGCCGGTGGTGACCGCGCCGATCATCGGCGCGACCCGGATGGAGCACCTGGACGACGCGATCAGCGCCCTGGAGCTGGAGCTCGACGCGGACGAGGTGGCGCGGCTGGAGGAGCCGTACGCCCCGCACGGCGTGGTCGGGTTCGCGTGACCCCCGCCGAGATCGTGACCCCAGCCGAGATCGCGGCCTTCGTCGAGGTCCTGCCCAAGGCCGAGCTGCACGTCCACCACGTCGGGTCGGCCTCGCCGCGGATCGTCGCCGAGCTCGCCGCCCGGCACGAGGGCCGGAGCCCGGTGCCGGCCGACCCCGACCTGCTGGCCGGCTACTTCGAGTTCACCGACTTCGCGCACTTCATCGAGGTGTACCTGACCGTCGTCGACCTGATCAGCACCGAGGACGACGTCTGGACGCTCACCTACGAGGTGATCCGGGAGCTGGCCGCCCAGCGCGTCCGGTACGCCGAGCTGACCGTCACCCCGTACAGCACGATCCGCCGGGGCGTGCCGGCCGAGGCGTTCTGCGCGGCCATCGAGGACGCCCGACGGCGCGCCGAGGCCGACTTCGGCACGCAGGTGCGCTGGTGCTTCGACATCCCGGGCGAGGCCGGGCTGGAGGCGGCCGAGGTCACCCTGGACACGGCGCTGCGGCTGCGGCCGGACGGGCTGGTCAGCTTCGGGCTCGGCGGGCCGGAGGTCGGGGTGGGGCGGGAGCAGTTCGCGCCGTACTTCGCCAAGGCCCGCGCGGCCGGGCTGCACAGCGTCCCGCACGCGGGGGAGTCCACCGGGCCGGAGACGATCTGGGACGCGCTCACCCACCTGGGGGCCGAGCGGATCGGTCACGGCATCGCGGCGGCCGGCGACCCTAAGCTGCTGGCGCACCTGGCCGAGCACGGGATCCCGCTGGAGGTCTGCCCCACCTCGAACGTCTGCACCCGGTCGGTGCCGTCGCTGGCGGCCCACCCGCTGCCGGCCCTGGTCGCCGCGGGCGTACCGGTCAGCGTCAACTCCGACGACCCGCCCATGTTCGGCACCACGATCAACAACGAGTACGCCGTGGCGGCCGGGCTGCTCGGGCTGGACCCGCGCGGCCTGGCGGACCTGGCCGGCGCGGCGGTGCGGCACTCGTTCCTGGACCAGGCCGGCAAGCAGGACCTGCTGGCCGAGATCGAGGCGGTGACCCCCGACTAGCCCCGCGCGTCCATCGGCGGGCCGTCCGCCCCGTCGCCCGCGGCGGGGCTGGCGTACCGGCCGGCGCTGCCGTCGGCTGGCAGCACCACCTGGGTGCAGCGGCCGGCGGCCAGCAGGACCCCGGCCGCGTCGTGCAGTTCGGCCGAGCAGAACACCACCCGCCGGGTACGCCGTACCACCTGGCCGGTGGCGCGCAACGTACCCACCCGGGACGGGCGCAGGAACTCGACCCGGATGTCGGCGGTGAGGAAGGCCTGGTCCCGGTCCAGCACCGTCCAGGTGGCCCCGCCCATGGACGCGTCGAGCAGGGCGGTCACCAGGCCGCCCTGCACCACCGCGCCGCCGGCCGAGGGGAACGCGTACGCCTCGGTGGCGTCCCACTCCACCACGGTGCCGCCTGGCCGCCAGCTCACCCGGCGGTAGCCGAGGGTCCGCCACAGGTGCGGGCCCTCGCCGCGCCGCGCGTCGAACCCGTCCACGTCGGCGAACCGCTCGCCCGGGCTGATCCCGTTGCCCTCCACCGAGGTCAGGCCGTTTCCTCGCGGACCAGGCTGCGCAGCCGCTTGCGGTCCAGCTTGCCGACGCTGGTCAGCGGGATCTGCGCCACCACCCGGACATCGCGCGGGTACTTGTTCGCCGACAGGTGCGCCTTCGCGTGCTCGACCAGTTCGTCGGAGGTGGCCGTACGCCCGGGCCGCAGTGCCACGAAGCCGACGACCTCCTCGCCCATCCGCGGGTCCGGCTTGCCGACCACCGCGGCCATCGCGACCGCGGGGTGGGTCAGCAGCACGTCCTCCACATCGCGCGGGAACACGTTGAAGCCGCCGCGGATGATGAGGTCCTTCTTGCGGTCCACCACGTACAGGTAGCCGTCGTCGTCCACGTGCCCGATGTCGCCGGTGTGGAACCAGCCGTCCACCACCGCCGCCGCGGTCGCCTCCGGAGAGCGCCAGTAGCCGCGCATGATGCCGGGGGAGCGGACGCAGATCTCGCCGTCCTCGCCGGCCGGCAACTCCTTGCCCGCCTCGTCCAGGATCACCACCTCGCAGCCGGGCACCGGCACGCCGACGCTGCCGATCTTCCGCTTGCCGAACGGGGTGGAGGAGATGATCGAGGCCGACTCGGTGCAGCCGTACCCCTCGTAGACCGTCGCGCTCGGCACCCGCCGCTCGAACTCCTCGCGCACCTCGGGGGACAGCGGCGCGGCGCCGGAGTTGGCGGTGATCAGGCAGCTCAGGTCGTAGTCCTCCAGCGGCTGGGCCAGCAGCATCTGCAGCATGGAGGGGACCAGCGAGGCGCGCTGGACGCGGTGCGTGGCGACCAGGTCCAGCCAGCCGGCCGGGTCGAACCAGCGCATCAGCACGCTGGTGCCCGGCTCGCGGCGGTGCATGGCCATGCAGTTCAGCAGCAGGCCGTACGCGTGGGCCATGGGTAACGGGGTGATGCTGGTGGTCAGGCCGGTGACGTCGGCGGAGTTGGTGGCCGACCAGCCGCACCAGTAGAGGTTCTGCTGGGTCAGCGGTACGCCCTTGGAGCGGCCGGTGGTGCCGCCGGTGTACAGGAGGGCGGCCAGGTCGCCGGCGCCGCGCGGCACGATCGGCGCCGGTTCGCCCGCCTCGAGCTGGGCGTACGGGATGACCGGGAGGCCGCCGGCGGTGGCCGGCAACTGGCCCTCGGTGCCCGGGGCGCCCGGCGCGCAGACGATGAACCGGACATCCGGCAGGCCCTCGACCGCGGCGGCCACCTTGGCCAGGAACTCGGGGGTGGTGACCACGCCGACCGCGCCGGAGTTCGTCGCGGCGTGCCGCAGCTCGTCCTCGGAGACCAGGAAGATCAGCGGCGTGATCGCGGCGCCGGCCCGCCACAGCGCGCCGTAGGTGACGGTCACCTCGGTGCAGTTGGCCATCAGGACGATCACCCGGTCACCGGGCTGGACACCGAGCCCGGTGAACCCGCCGGAGACCCGGGTGGCCCGGGTATGGAGCGAGCCGGTGGTATGCCAGCTTCCCTCGAAGTACAGCGTCCGGTAGTCCCCCAGCCGGTCCAACTGGATCTCGGCCTGCTCCGCCAAGGTGGGCTCGTCCATGGCACCTGACTAGAACAGAGTTCGAACTGGCCGGCAACACCCCTGACCAAACTGGGGTATCAGGGCCGGCGGCGCCGACTCCTGAAGGCAGGGCCATCTGGGGGGAAGCATGTCGATCCAGTCGCTAGAGGCGTTCAACGCACAGCTCGGTACGCTCACCGCCGCCGAGCGCCGTACCCTGGTCAGCCAGGCGACCGTGCTGATCGAGCAGATCTACGCGCACCTGCCGCTCAAGCGGGCCGTCCACGCCGTCGACCCGGTCCAGCGGCTGCGCAACCTGGCCGCCCGGATGGGGCCGCTGTCGGAGCGGGAGTTCCACGACGAGCTGATCGCGATCTTCACCGAGCTGCGCGACCTGCACACCAACTACATCCTGCCCCGGCCGTACGCGGGCAAGATCGCCTTCCTGCCGTTCCTGGTGGAGGAGGCCTTCGACGGCGGTACGCCGCGGTACCTGGTCACCAAGCTGCTGGCCGGCTTCACCCACCCGACCTTCGGGGTGGGCGCGCAGGTGACGCACTGGAGCGGGGTGCCGATCGACCGGGCCGTGGAGGTCAACGCGGCGCGGCAGGCGGGCAGCAACCTGCCGGCCCGGCACGCCCGCGGGCTGGAGGCGCTGACGCTGCGCGACATGGGGCAGAGCGCGCCGCCGGACGAGCTGTGGGTGCTGGTGCGGTACGTGCCGGTCGGCGGCGGCGACCCGGTGGAGCTGAAACTGGACTGGCAGGTGTTCTCGCCCGAGCCGACACCGAACGGCGTCGACCCGGCGAACGCGGAGCTGCCGGCGGCGCGGGCGCTCGGCTACGACGCGGCGGCCGAGGCGCGGCGGCGGGCCAAGAAGGAGCTGTTCAACCCGGCGGCCATGGAGGTGGAGGCGGCGGCGCTCGCCGCCGGCGAGGCGGTGGGGGCGGACGGCGCCACCAGCATGCCGGACGTGTTCTCCTTCCGTACCGTCAGCACGCCCTCCGGCGAGTACGGCTACCTGCGGATCTGGACCTTCATGGTCAACGACGAGACGCAGTTCCTCACCGAGCTGATCCGCATCCTCGGCCTGCTGCCGGCGCGCGGCCTGATCGTCGACGTCCGCGGCAACGGGGGCGGCAACCTGCTGTGCGCCGAGGGCGCGCTGCAACTGTTCACCCCGCGGCCGGTGCAGCCGACGCTACTGTCGCTGCTGTCCACGCCGCTGACGCTGGCGCTGTGCACCGGCCCGAACGCGGTGCGGGTCGGCCTGGACGCCTGGCACGGTCCGCTGTCGCTGGCCGCGCAGACGGGGGCGCCGTTCTCGCAGGGGCTGTCGTTCCTGCCGGAGGCGGAGTTCAACACCCTCGGGCAGCGCTACCAGGGTCCGGTCGTGCTGGTCACCGACGCGCTGATCTACTCCGCCACCGACATGTTCGCGGCCGGCTTCCGGGACAACGGCATCGGCCCGATCCTCGGCACCGCGGAGAACACCGGCGCGGGCGGGGCGAACGTGTGGACCCACGACCTGTTCCGGCAGCTGTTCGCCGGCGCCGACTACCCGTTCCGCGCGCTGCCGAAGGGGGCGTCGTTCCGCGTCTCCTTCCGCCGCACCCTGCGCCAGGGCGCGGCCGCCGGCACGCCGATCGAGGACCTCGGCATCGTGCCCGACCACCTGCACCAGATGACCGCCGCCGACGTCCTGTCCGGCAACCCCGACCTGCTCGCCGCCGCCGGTGCCCTGCTGGCCACCCTCCCCGCGCGCACCCTCGCCTGTGAGGTCGGCGCCGCCACCGCCACCGGCCTCCCGCTCACCCTCACCACCACCGGCCTGGACCGGGTCGACATCGCCGTCGACGGCCGCCCCACCCTCTCCGTCGATATCGCCGCCAACCCCACCGCCGCCACCTGCCCGCCCCCGCCCGCCGGCGCCAAAACCCTCACCCTCACCGGCTGGTCCGCCGGCACCCTGGCCCTCCACACCACCCTCGACCTCTGAGCGGTGGTTCACCCGCGGCGGCGCCGGAGCAGGGCCGGCGCCGCCGCCCCTACCGTGGGTACGGCTCGGTGAGGGGTTTGCGGGTGGCGGCGATGGCGTTGCGGATCTCGCGGAGTCGGTCGGTGCCGACATAGGTACGGCTGCGGGTTTCGCCGACCGGCCGGAGCAGGCCGTGTTCGACCAGGAAGCGCAGGTCGCGCGCCGCGGTGCCGGGCTCGATGCCGGCCTCCCGCTCGTAGACCGAGCGCCGTACCCGTAGGCCGATGAGCGCGTCGTAGAGCGGGAAGGCGGCCCGCTCGGGCAGTCGGGCGGCGGCCAGGATCTCGTCCAGCACGGCGTACATCCGGCTGGCCTCGTCGATGCGGCGCAGCACGGTCTGCGCCTGCATGTGGTGGGCGCGCAGGTTGAACCGGATCCAGGCGCCGGTGTCCCGTTCTGGCTGCCAGGAGCCGGCGCCGGTGCCGGCCAGGATGTCGTAGTACGCCTGGGTGTTGCGGCCGAGCCACTCCTCGATGGAGCTGAACTCCGGCGCGAGGATGCCGTCCCTGGCCAGGACCAGGGTCTGCAACGCCCTGGCCATTCGGCCGTTGCCGTCGCGGAACGGGTGGATCATCACCAGGTTGAGGTGCGCCATCGCCGCGCGCACCAGCACCGGGGTAGCGCCGTCGTCGGCGAGGGTCGCGGTCAGCTCCCGCATCAGGTCGGGGACCGCGGTAGCCGGCGGCCCCTCGTACACGATGCTGGCGTTCTCCTCGTCGTGCACGAATATCTGGCCGCGCCGGTACTGGCCGGGGCTCTTGCCGAGGTCGTGGCCGAGCATCATGAAGTGCAGGCTGCGGATCAGCGACTCATCGAGGCAGAAGTGCGGGTCGCCGGCCAACTGCTGGACGTAGGTCAGCGCGTTGCGGTAGCCGATGATCTCCAGCGTGGTCAGCTGGTCGGCGTCCAGCGGCTCGTCGCCCTCCAGCAGGGCCACGGCGTCGTCCAGGCTGACGTCGTACCCCTCGATGCTGTTGGAACCCCGGATGGCCCTGGCGCGCAGGTTGCGCCGTAGTTGGCCCCGCCACCGGCGGGGTTCGCGCAGCGAGAAGCGCAGGTCGGTGCGGAAGGCGTCGATCTCGCCGATGACCCGGTGGTCGTCGGTGGTGACCGGAGGCGTGGAGAACAGCACCTCACCAGTGTGCGAGATTGACGGATCATTCGTCAAAGGTTGACGGATTGATCGTCAATCTCGTCGAGGCGGTGGGGGGCTGCGTAGACGTTCATGGACTCGCCGCGGAGGAAGCCGATGAGGGTGAGGTTGGCGTCGGTGGCGAGGTCGACGGCCAGGGAACTGGGGGCGGAGACCGCGGCGAGGATGGGGATGCCGGCGAGGATTGCTTTCTGGGCGAGTTCGAAGGAGGCCCGGCCGGAGACCAGGAGGATGGTGCCGGCGAGGGGGAGGCGGTCCTCGCGCAGGGCCCAGCCGATGACCTTGTCGACGGCGTTGTGGCGGCCGATGTCCTCGCGGGCGCACAGCAGCTCGCCGGCGGGGGTGAACAGGCCGGCCGCGTGCAGGCCGCCGGTGCGGTCGAAGACCCGCTGGGCGGTGCGGAGCGCGCCGGGGAGGGTGGCCAGGACCGTGGGGGAGACGGTGGTCGGGTCGGCGGCCGGGTCGAAGGAGGCGGCGATCCGTACGGCCTCCAGGCTGGCCTTGCCGCACACCCCGCAGGAGGAGCTGGTATAGAAGTTGCGGCGCAGCGTCAGGTCGGGGACGGGTACGCCCGGGGCCAGGGCGACGTCGAGCACGTTGTAGGTGTTGGCGCCGCCGTCGGTCGCGCCCGCGCAGTAGCGGATCGTGCGCACCTGGTCGGCGCGGGTGATCACGCCCTCGCCGACCAGGAAGCCTGCGGCCAGGTCGAAGTCGTCGCCGGGCGTCCGCATCGTGACCGCGAGCGCGGTGCCCCCCAGCCTGATCTCCAGCGGTTCCTCGACCGCTAGGGTGTCCACCCGGGCGGTCCCGACCCCGGCGCTGACCGTACGCACCCGTACCCGGCTGGTCACCCGTCCCATGCGGCCATGCTCGGCGCCCGGCCGCCCCGCACGCAAGCCGGGAGGAGCACGCCGTGGGTGGGGTAGCGGTAGGCATCTGGGAACTGTTCGCGTACGCCGTGCCCGGGGCGCTCTACCTCGCCCTGATCGGGTACGTCCTGCAGCGCACCGGCGCCGTCGACGTCGCCACCCTGCTGTCCACCAACACCACGCTGGCCATCGTCGGCGCCGTACTGGCCAGCTACCTGCTCGGCCACATCACCTACTTCCCGCGGCGGTTCCTGGACCAGCGGCTGGCCCGCTGGTTCGCCGTACGCCCGGGGGCCCGGGACGAGTTCCTGCGCCGCAACCCGACCGTCGCCGACCGCCGGGTGCTGTCCCTCAACGTCTTCCTGCTCCAGCGCGGCCTCGAACTGGTCGCGCGGGAGTCCGCCAACGAGATCGACCGGCAGCGCGCCAGCGGCGTCGCCCTACGCAACGCCGCGTTCGCCCTCCTCCTGGCCGCCATCGCCTGCCTGGTCGAACTGTTCGTCGGCGGCCACCGCCTCACCGCCGCCCTCGGCCTCGCCGCCTTCCCGATCGCCGCCGCCTCCGCCCTGCGCGGCGGCTTCGTCCTCTCCCACTGGGCCGCCCTCCGGACGTACGAGGTGGTCTTCTGGCTGCCCGAACTGGAGGACAAACTCACCGATTCGGGCGGGCTCGGTGGATAGGGACCGGTAGGTACGCGACGCCGGCACCGTTCCAGCGGACGGCTCGGGTGCTGTGGTCCGGGAACTGGACGGTGCCGGAGATGATCCCGGTGGCGTTGATGCCGGTGGGCCAGCCGGCGACGGCGCCGGGTGGCAGCGGCAGCAGGCGTGGGCGGCCGGCGGGATCCCAACCCAGCGGCCTCCTGGTCAGGTTCCACAGCTCGCCGCTGTAGGCGACGACGGCGCCGATGGAGTTGATCGCGACGACGGCGCCGAGGTCCGAGCCGAGCGGGCCGAGGTCGGTGATCGCGCCGGCGCGGTCCCAGCGGACCACGTGCGTTGCCCCTGTCGCGTCGTCCGCCGTGCCCGCCACGGTCCCGGCGGCGTTGATTCGGATGGCGTTGCTCCGGGTGCCGCCGGGCAGCGTGCCGAGGTCGGTGAGCCGGCCGGCGGGGTTCCAGCGCGCCGCATGGTTGAGCGAGGCGCGGGTGCCGACGATGGTGCCCGCGTCGTTGATGTCGTTCGCCGTGCCCCCGTCGTCGGGGCTGGTGGCCGGCCTGCCGATATCCCAGCGGATCGCGCGGGAGGGGATGAAGCACACACCGATGGCGGTCCCGGCGGCGTTGATGCCGGTGCCGGTGCACGGGCCGTCGTCGGGTGGCAGCAGGGCGAGCGTGCCGCTGGGGGTGGAGCGGAACGCGCGGTCGCCGACCGTACTGTCGATGAGCGAGCCCACCACGGTCCCGCTGGCGTTGATGGCCGCGACGACGTTGAGACCCTCGACGCCACCCAGGTTGGTCACCCGGCCGCGCAGATCCCAGCGGAGTATGGGGCCGCCATCGCCGCCGGCCGCTGTGCCGGCCGCGTTGATCACGGTCGCGCTCCCCCCGAGGCTGAGGCGGGTGATGTTGCCGTTGCGGTCCCAGCGGACCGCGCCGCCGTCGATGGTGCCGACGATGTCGCCGGCATCGTTGATCGCGTACGCCGCGCTGGTGTGCGTACCCGCGTCGTCGGCCGCCGCCGGGGCGGCGTACCAGGTCGTCGTGGCCAGCAGCAGCGCGGCGAGTGTGTGTCTCATCGGGTCCCCGTCGGGTGTGGCTGGTGCTGCGACGCCAGCGGGAGGATGGTGAGGCCGGCCACGGTCCAGCGCACGGCCCGGCTGCCGCCGGCGGAAAAGATCATCACGCCGACGACGGTTCCGGCGGAGTTGATCGCCATCGCTGCGGCGCCCTCGGCGTCGGGCACCAACGGCAGATCGTGCTGCCGCCCCGCGCTGTCCCAGCGCAGCGCGACGAACAGGCGTGGCGAGTCCTGTCCGCCGATGACCGTGCTGGCGAGGTTGATCGCGACCGCCCAGGTGCGACTACTGCCTGGCCCCGTCGCGGCGCCGAGGTCGGTGATCCGGCCGGCGGGATCCCAGCGTACGGCGTGGACGCGGCCGGTGTTGTCGGTGGCGCTCCCGGTGACGACCCCGTAGTCGTTGATGTCCACCGCGCTGCTGGAGGTGCCGCTGGGCAGGCTGCCCAGTTCGGTGATCTGGCCGCCAGGATCCCACCGTACGGCGCGCTCCGAGCGGGGGCCGAAGCTCTGCCCGACGATGCTGCCGGTGGCGTTGATGGCGGCGGCGCTGCTGTCCAGATCGCCCGGGAGCGTACCCAGGTCGTGCACCCCGGCGCTGTCCCAGCGGACCGCGTGGCTGTCGGTGTCGTCGACCCGGCTCGTACCCACGATGGTTCCCGCGCGGTTGATGTCCGCGGCCACGCTGACGGTGTCACCCCGGTACGCGGGCACGCCGCCGGGTAGCACCGGCAGCGGGGCGAGGCGGCCGCGGTCGTCGGTGCGCATCGCGGTGGACGCCGCGGACTCCTCGATCAGGGCGCTCGCGGCGATGACACCGGCGTCGCTGATCCCCGCCACCTGTAGGTTGCCGATGGCAGCGCTGGCGAAGGCGGTCACCCGGCCGCGCTGGTCCCAGCGCAGGAGGCGGTCCCCTACGACCCCGCCATCCGACACCGCGGACCCGGCGACCAGGCCGGCGGCGTTGATCGCGAAGGCCCGCGGGTACCGCAGGCCCGGCGGCGCGTCCAGGCGGGTCAGGTTGTTGTTGCGGTCCCACTTCGCCGCGTACGACGGGGGTGCCCCGGCGCCGGGTATCAGGACGGCCCCGACGATGTCCCCTGCGTCGTTGATCGCGTACGCCTGGCTGTCGTACGCCAGCGGCGTGTCGGCGGCGGCCGGCGCGGCGTACCAGGTTGTTGCCAGCAGTAGTGCCGTGGCGAGGATGTGTTTCATCGGGTGCCGGCCGGGTGGGGTTGGTGCTGCGGCACGGGGAGGTACGCGACGCCGGCCCCGTTCCAGCGGACCGCCCTGGTGGTGGAGTCGGGGAACTGGACCACGCCGGCGATCACCCCGGTGGAGTTGATCCCGGTCGGGCAGCCGGCGACCGCGCCGGGCGGCAGCGGGAGTGGGTGCTGCCTGCCCGCCGGGTCCCAGCTCAGCGGCCGGACGGTCAGGTCCTGTGGACCGCGGCCGCACCCCACGACGGTGCCGACGATGTTGATCCCGACGACCCCGCCGGAGTCCACCGGGCCGAGGTCGGCGATCGCGCCGCCGCGGTCCCAGCGCACCACATGGGTCCGGCCGGCCGCATCGTTGGCGGTGCCGACCACGAGGCCGTTCGCGTTGATGTCCACCGCCGCGCTCGTGCTGCCGCCCGGGAGTACGCCGAGGTCGGCGACGCGGCCGGCGGTGTCCCAGCGGACCGCGTGGACCGGCAGGCCACTGATACCCACGATCGCGCCCGCGTCGGTGATGGCCGCGGTGCCGCTGAAGCTGCCGCCCGGCAGCGGGCTGAGGACGGTGAGCCGGCCGGCGGTGTCCCAACGTACGCCGCGCCCTTCGCTGGAGCCGATGGTGATGCCGGACGCGTTCATGTCGGAGACACCGGTGAAGCTGCCGTTGCCCAGCACCGGCAGCACGACCAGTCGGCCGTCGGCGGTGGTGCGGATCGCGCGGTCGCCGCCGTCCCCGTCCACCGAGGTGCCGGCCACGGTCCCATCCGCGCTGATGCCGTAGACGAAGAGCGGGCCGAGGCCGTCGAGGCTGGTGAAGGTGGTCACCCGGCCACGCTGATCCCAGCGGATCACCGGTCCCCAACTGGGGCCGGTGCCGGCCGCTGTTCCGGCCGCATTGATCACCGTTGCCTGTGCGCCGGGTGTGCCGAGGAGCGTGACGTTGCCGTTGCGGTCCCAGCGGGCGGCGCTGGCGAATCCCGGGCCGGTGATGGTGCCGACGATGTCGCCCGCGTCGTTGATCGCGTACGCGTACGCCGCGCTGGTGTAGGTGGGTGGGTCGGCCGCCGCGGTCGCCGGGGCGTACCAGGTTGTGGTTGCCAGCAGTGTTGCGGCGACGATTGCGTGTTTCACTGTGCCCCCCGCGAGCGGCTCGGGCGCGGGGAGGGCGGGTCCCTGGTGGCTACCGCTGGGTGCGTCCCCGTGGGCGAGTGCTCACTGTCAGTACATCGCTGATTGCGGAGGGATGCTAGGGGTTCAGCGGAGCGCGTCGAGTACGCCGGCGGCTAAGGCGAGGGCGGCGGCGCTGCCGGGGCAGGCGTGCTGGCCGGCGCCGAAGCCGAGGGCGGCGGTCTCGTCGCGGCCGGGGTCGAAGGTGTCGGGGTCGGGGAACACGGCGGGGTCGCGGTTGGCGGCGGCGAGGTCGAGCAGGATCGTGCCGCCGGTGGGCGCGACGCGGCGGGTGGCGGCGGCCGGCGGGTCGTGGCGGAGGGTCTCGGCCAGGACGCCGTCCAGGCTGCCGGGGTGGGTGGCCGCGCGCTGGATCAGGGCGGCGGTGGCGTCGCAGGCCTGGATCAGCAGGCCGATCCGGGTGGCGGTGCGCTCGTCCGGGGTGCCGCCGAACGCGGCGACCAGGCGGGCCACGGCAGCGTCGGCCTCCGGGGTGATCTCGGTGTGCGGGTGGTACGAGCCGGCGGCGGCGCGTACGTCCGCGACGGTGCCGTCCGGGTCGGTGGCGCCGAGGCCCGCCGCCAGCAGCGCGACCGGAACCGACCAGGCCACGTCGCCGCCCGCTCCACCCGCGGCGTTGCCCCGGCCGGCGGTGGCCCCGTCACCGCCGGCCGGCCCCTCGCCGCCAGCCTGCTCGCTGGCAGCGCGGTCGCGGGCGGCGCGGCGCAGGACGGCGGGGTCGAGGCGGTCGAGTTCGGCGATCGCGGCGGCGCGCCGGCGGTGGTGGTCGGGGCCGCTGCTGAACCGGGCCACGTGCGCGCGCAGCCAGGCCACCCCGGCGGGCGGTACGTCGGCGGGCACGGCCGGCACGGTGTAGTCGGGATCGGTCAGTACGGCCAGCACCTGGGCGTGCCGGCTGATCGTCTGCGTGATCGACTCCATCCCCCGACCGTACGACCGGTACGGTTCGGCGCCACTCGAACAGTCCACGTACCGTGACGGGCGACCGCACACGGGAGGTGGGATGGACGCGGGTCTGCCGCCGTACCTGCTGGGCCTGCGCATGGCCGGCCGCCGGGTCCTGGTCGTGGGCGGCGGCCGGGTGGCCACCCGCCGCATCCCGGCGCTGGTGGCGGCCGGCGCCGCGGTGGACCTGGTCTCGCCGGTGGCCAGCGCCGCGCTGGAGGGGCTGGCCGGCGCCGGCACCATCCGGTGGTACGAGCGGGAGTACGCCGCGGGCGACTGCGCCGGCGCCTGGCTCGTCCACGCCTGCACCTCCTCGCCGGAGGTGAACGCGGCGGTGGCGGCCGAGGCGGAGGCCGCGCACGTGTGGTGCGTACGGGCCGACGACGGGCGGGTGTCGGCGGCGTGGACGCCGGCCAGCGGGCAGGCCGGGCCGATCACCGTGGCCGTGCACGCCGGCGGCGACCCGCGGCGGGCGGCGCGGCTGCGGGACGCGGTGCTGGAGGGGCTGCGGGACGGCAGCCTGGCGCCCGGGCCGCCGCGGGCCGGTGGCGGGCCGGGCCGGGTGGCGCTGGTCGGCGGCGGGCCGGGGGACCCGGAGTTGGTCACCGTCCGCGGGCGGCGGCTGCTGGGCGAGGCGGACGTGGTGATCGCCGACCGGCTGGCGCCACTGTCCATTTTGGACCAGCTGCCGGCGCAGGTGCGGGTGGTGGACGCGGCGAAGAACCCGCGCGGGCGCCAGCTGGACCAGGCCGAGATCAACCGGGTCATGGTGGCGGAGGCGCTGGCCGGCCGGTTCGTGGTCCGGTTGAAGGGCGGCGACCCGTTCGTGTACGGGCGGGGGATGGAGGAGGTGCTGGCCTGCCTGGACGCCGGCATCGAGGTCACCGTGGTGCCGGGGGTGACCAGCGCGATCGCCGTACCCGCCGCGGCCCTGATCCCGGTCACGCACCGCGGCGCCACGCAGGAGTTCACCGTGGTGTCCGGGCACGTACCGCCGGGCGACCCGCGGTCCACTGTGGACTGGGCCCGGCTGGCTGCCGGCGGCGGGACGCTGGTCCTGCTGATGGCGGTGGCGAACTGGCCGTCGATCTCGGCGGCGCTGGTCGCGGGCGGCCGGTCCCCGGCGGAGCCGGCGGCGGCCATCGAGGACGGCACGCTGGCCTCGGCGCGGGTCGTCGCCGGTACGGTCGCGACGCTGGCCGACCAGGGGGTGCGGGCGCCCGCGGTGATCGTGGTGGGGCCGGTGGTGAGCGTCGGGCTGGCCGCCGCCGAACGGCTGCGCGCGCTGCGGTCCTAGAGTCTGCGGCATGCCGAGGTACATCGCGTTCCTGCGCGGGATCAACGTGGCCAACCGGCGGGTCACGATGGTCCGGCTGCGGGAGTTGTTCGCCGAGCTGGGGCTGCCCGGGGTGCGCACCTACATCCAGACCGGGAACGTGTTCTTCGACAGCGAGGAGGACCGCGGCGAGCTGCGGGCGCGGATCGAGGATCATCTGGGGTCCGCGCTGGGTTTCCCGGTGCCGGCGCTGCTGCGTACGGTCGAGGAGGTGGCGGTCGTGCTGGCGCTGGATCCCTTTGCCGGCAGGGAGATCACCGACACGATGCGGTGCGCGGTCACCTTCACCAGCGAGCCGTGGCCGGTGGGCGTGGAGCTGCCGATGACCACCGCGCGCGGCGATCTGGAGGTGGTGGCCGCGACCGCGGGCGAGGTGTTCACGATCTGGCACCTGGTGGGCGGGCGGCCGCCGTCCAGCGACCTGCCGAAGGGGTTGTTCACCGGGCCGGTCACCACGCGGATGTTCGGGACGACCGCGAAGATCCTCGCGGCGGCGCGGGCATGAACCTGGATCTGGCCGGGGCGTTCGCGGTGCCGGCCTTCGCCGCGTTCTTCGGGGAGCGGCACCTGGCGACGCTGGTCACGCTGCGCCCGGACGGTACGCCGCACGCCGTACCGGTCGGGGTCACCGTCGAGCCGCAGTCGGGTACGGCGTGGGTGATCTGCTCGCGCACCTCGGCGAAGGCCCGCAACGTCGAGGCCGCCGGGGCCGCGGGCGTACCGGCCGCGGTGTCCCAGGTGGACGGTGGGCGGTGGGCCACGCTGGAGGGCCGGGCGTACCTGCGGTCCGACCCCGACACCATCGCCGCCGCCGTGGCCCGCTACGCCCTCCGCTACCGCCAGCCCGGCCCCAACCCGCTGCGCGTGGTCCTGGAAATCGCGGTGACGCGGGTGTTGACCGGCCCCGCCCTCCGCCCACCCGCACCATGATCAACGCCGACGTGCTGCGTGGATCACCGAACCTCGTGCCCGCACCCGCCCATCCGGGGGTGATCAACGCCGGGTTGCTGCCGGTTTTCCGGGGCGTAGGGCGGCGTTGATCACCGGGGTGGGCACGCTACGGTCGGCGGGTGAGCGGGAGGGCGGCGGAGGATCAGGTCGCGCTGGCCTGCGCGCGGTTGGGGTGGGCGCGCGCCGAGGTTGAGGTGGTCGGCGGGATCGGCGTGGAGGATGTCGCGCTGCTGCATCCCGCGGTGCAGCCGGGGCGGCGGGTGCTGGCGCTGGCCGGGGACGCGAAGGTGCCGGCGGCGGTGTGCGCGCTGCTGGTGGCCCGCGGGTACGGCGGCAGCGAGGTGCGGGTGCTGCACCGGCTCGGCGAGCCGGGGGAGCGGATGCTGGCCGGCTCGGCGGCGCGCTGGATGTACCCTGCCGTGCCCGGGCAGATGGCGATCGCGCTGCGCTGCCGGCCCGATCCGGGTACGCCGCTGCTCACCCGCGGGCCGGGGCTGCCGGCCGCCGGGTACCCGGAGCCGGTCCGTACGCTGCTGCCGCCCGCCCCGGTGCGCGCCGCCGTGCTGGCCGCGCTCGCGCCCGTACCCGGCGAGTTGCTGTGGGACATCGGCGCGGCCTCCGGCGCGGTCGGCATCGAATGGATGCGTACGCACCCCGCCTGCCGGGCCGTCGCGGTCGAGCGGGACCCGGACCGGGCCGACCGGATCGCGCTGACCGCAACCGACCTCGGCGTGCCGTCGCTGCGGGTCGTACGCGGCGCGGCGCCGACCGTACTGCGCCAGCTCGCCGCCGACGCCGTACCCGACGCCGTCTTCATCGGCTGCGCCGAGGACCGGCCGGCCGACCGCATCCTGGAGACCTGCCGCGGGCACCTGCCACCGGCGACCGGCCGGGTCGTCGCCACGGCCAGCACCCCCGGCGGCATCGCCACCCTCACCCGCTGGTACGCCGGCCACGGCGGCACCCTGCGCCGCCTCACCGTCAGCGAACCGGCCGGCGAGGACTGGCGGGACGCCGCGTCCGTCGTGATCTGGGCGGTCTGATCCACAGTGGACAGTGCGGTCTCGGTGGCGTTGCGCCGTGCGGCCGAGGTGGGGCCGTTCTTCACCCTCGGCGTGAGACCGGGCGGCGAGGGCTGGTACGCGCAGGCCGACCTGACCTCCTCCGACGGTCAGCCCCTCCTGTCCGCGGTCCTCACCGACTACGCCCGCCGGCTGGGCACCCCCGAGCCGCGGGTCGCCGCGTCCCTGTTCTACCAGGGCTACGCCGCCCTCGTGTGGTCGCCGGTCCTGGCCTGCCTGCGCGAGGGCGTCCTCCTCGATCTCGATCCCACCCGGTTCCACCTGCGCTGCCACCCCAACCAGTCCCTGACCGCCGCCCTCACCCCCGCCCGCGCCACCGGGTCGCTCGCGGTCACGCCGCTGCTGGAGGCGATGGCCGCCGCCGTCCGCCGCATCGCCCCCGTGCCGGACCGGCTGCTGGCAGGCAACGCCGCCTCGGCGCTGACCGGAGCCGCCCGGGTCCTCGCCACTCACCACGCCAACCACCCAGGTGCGCGCGGGACCCGCGGCCCGGCTGCCGGTGCCGCCACCGACCGGGCCGAGGGCGGCGCCGCGGCTGGGCCGGACACGGCGGACGAGGGTGCGTACGACCCGGCCGCGGAGGGCGCCACCGGCCGGGCTGAGCGTGGCGCCGCGGCTGGGCCGAACACGGCGGACGAGGGTGCGTACGACCCGGCCGCGGAGGCCGCCACTGGCCGGGCCGAGCGTGGCGCCGCGGCTGGGCCGGACACGGCGGACGAGGGTGCGTACGACCTGTGGGCGGTGGTGGACGGGCTGCTGGCGAGCGGGTGGTTGGCGGGTGCGTGCGGGGCGGGACCGGCGTACCGGCGGCGCAGTTGCTGCCTGTACTACCGGGTGCCCGGCGGTGGCCTGTGCGGTGACTGCGCGCTGGACCGGGTGCCCGGCAAACGATCCGCTGCGGGATAGTTTTGTAGCGGATCGTTTGCGGCTAGGCTGGACCGCATGTCGAGCGCGCCGCTGCGTACCGTCCCGGACCTGGCCTTCCTGCTCACCCGCGCGGGCCACGTCCTCACCACCGAGCTGACCGCCGCGCTGGCCGACCTGGGCATCACCCCGCGCGGCCAGTGCGTGCTCATCCACGCGCTCGGCAACCAGTACACCCAGGGCCAGCTGGCCGAGCTCTGCGCCCTGGACAAGACCACGATGGTCGTCACCCTGGACGAGCTGGAACGCGCGGGCCTGGCCCGCCGCGACCCCTCACCCGCCGACCGCCGCGCCCGCATCGTCGCGGTCACCGAGGCCGGCCAGCGCCTGGTCGAGGCCGGCCAGAAGATCGTGGACCGCATCCACCGCGACATCCTCAACTCCCTCCCCGAGGTCGAGGCCGAGCACTTCGTCGACGCGCTGGTCAACCTCACCGCCACCCGCCTGGCCGAACCCGTCCCCTGCGACACCCCACCCCGCCGCCGCGCTCCCCGGCCTACCGGACCGTAGTAGATAGTCCCGTACAAAACTATCTGCTACGGTTGCGTCTATGGTGACCAGTGGTGTGGACGGTTTCGGGCGGGCGCGGTGGGTGGCGCTGGCGGTGCTGTGCTCGGGGTTGTTGATGGTGATCCTGGACGGGACCGTGGTGACCGTCGCGCTGCCGGCCATCCAGCAGGATCTGGGGTTCTCACCGGCCGGGTTGGCCTGGGTGGTGAACGCCTACCTGGTGCCGTACGGGGGGTTGCTGCTGTTCGCGGGCCGGCTGGGCGACCTGGTCGGGCGGCGGGCGGTGTTCCGGGCGGGGTTGGCCGTGTTCACCGTGGCCTCGGTGGTGTGCGGGGCCGCGGGCAGCGCCGAGGTGCTGGTGGCGGCGCGGTTCGCGCAGGGGATTGGTGGGGCGCTGGCCTCGGCGGTGATCGTGGGCATGATCGTCACGCTGTTCCCGCAGCCGGGGGAGCAGGCGCGGGCGATCGGGGTGTTCGCGGCGGTGGGGGCGGCGGGTGCCTCGATCGGGGTGCTGGCCGGCGGCGTGCTGACCCGTACGGTCAACTGGCACTGGACGTTCTTCGTGAACGCGCCCATCGGCGTTGCCGCGTTCCTGCTGGCCGGGCGGTTGATCGAGCGGGACCGTGGCAGCGGGTTGCGGGCCGGGGCCGACGCGCCGGGGGCGGTGCTGGTGACCGGCGGGCTGACCGTGCTGGTGTACGCGATCGTGGGCGCCGCCGATCACGGGTGGGCCGCGGGCCGGACGGTCGCTCTGCTGGCCCTCGCGGCGGCGCTGCTGGCCGGGTTCGCGGTGCGGCAGGTCACCGCCGCGACGCCGCTCATGCGTCCCGGACTGCTGCGGTCCCGGACGGTGGCGGGCGCCAATGGTGTGCAGGTGCTGATGGTCGCGGCGATGTACGGTTTCCAGTTCCTGGCCGCGCTCTATCTCCAGCGCGTGCTCGGCTACGACGCGCTGGCCACCGGGCTGGCGTACCTGCCGATAACGATAAGCATCGGCTTATTGTCTGTGACCGCATCGGCCCGGCTCACCACCCGGTACGGCGCCCGCGCGGTCCTGCTGGCCGGACTGCTCGCCCTGACCGCCGGCATGCTGGTACTCACCCGCGCCCCGGTCACCGGCCAGTACGCCCGCGACGTACTGCCGGCGATGCTGCTGCTCGGCCTCGGCGCCGGGCTGTCGCTGCCCGCGGTCACCACGCTGGGCATGAGCGGGGTCGCGCCGGCCGAGGCGGGGCTCGCCTCCGGACTGGTCAACACCACCCAGCAGTTCGGTGCGGCGCTGGGCCTGTCGGTGCTGGCGCTGCTGGCCCAGACCCGGACCGGCACGCTGCGCGCCCACGGCACCGGCGCGACGACCGCGCTCACCGAGGGTTACCACCTGGCCTGGTTGGTGGGCACCGGCCTGCTCGCGGCAGCGCTGCTCGCCGCCGCGCTGACCCTGCCGGCACAGGTCCGGCAAACCGCCCGGGATACCCCCGAATCTGCCACCCTGATAGAACAACGATCACCGTCGCGTGGTTGACCGGTCACCGAACGCCCATGCGGGTGGCTTGTCTTGCCAGCCCGGCGGGGGTGTGGGTGCATTGGTGGGCGGGGCGACGGAGCAGGTGGGGCGCGGAGCACAGGCAAGTCGGGCGGGTGGGAGGCGCAGGTGGCTGCTGCGGCGGTGAAACTCGGTACGGCGGGCGCGCTGCTGGCCACGGTGCTGGTGGCGCAGGCCCGCAACCCGGCGGCGCCGCGCGCGTTCGCCGACACGGTCGGCTACGTCCGGGTCGCGCACCTGTCGCCGGACACGGCACCGTTCGACGTCCTGGTCACCGCCAGTGGCCAGTCCAAGCCCGCGATCATGCTCAGCGGCGTCCGCTACGGCGAGGTGTCGCAGTACCAGCGGCTCGCGCCCGGGTCGTACACCGTCACCCTGCGCGGCGCCGGCACCGGCGAGCGCGGTACGACGCTGCTCACCGAGCCGTTACGGGTGGCCAACGGGCAGGCGTACACGCTGACGGTGACCGGGATGCGGGCCAACCTGGGCCTGCGGGTGGTGGGTGACGACATCCGGCCGGCGCGCGGCGGGCAGGTGCGGCTGCGCGTGTTCAACGCGGCCAGCCGGCTCGATCCGGCCGAGGTGGATGTGGACAACGGTGTCGTCCTGTGGCAGAAGGTTGGCTTCGGGACGGTCAGCTCGTACACAACGATTCCGGCGGGCCGGCACACCTTCCAGGTCTTCGGCGCCAAGAGCGATCAGCCCGCGGCCACGCTGACGGTCACCCTGAACACGAATGTGGTCTATTCGCTGACCATCCTGAACACCGCCGACGGCGCCCAGCTGATGATCCGTACCGACGCCGCCGCCCCGGTCACCCCACCGCGCGGACCGGTCGAGACCGGCTACGGCGGCGCCGCCGGGCTGCTGGACGGGCCCGCCTTCGTGGTGCCGCCGCGGACCCCGCCCCCGGCCACGGCGCCGGCGCGCGGGCTGCTGCCGGGGCCGCGCCCGGCCGGCGCGGTGCTGCGGCCGGTCCCGGTCGAGTTGTCGATCCCGCGCATCGGTGTGCGCGCCGACGTCGGGTCGATGCGGCTGAACTCGACCGGCCAGCTGGTCCCGCCGTCCAGGCCCGACACGATCGGCTGGTACGCCGCCGGCATCATGCCCGGCCAGCCCGGACCGGCCGTGTTCGCCGGCCACGTCGACGGCCCGCTCGGCCCCGCCGTCTTCTACCGGCTGGGCAAGCTACGCCCCGGCGACGCGGTCGGGCTGCTCACCGCGACCGGGAAGGTCCTGCGGTACAAGGTGACCTCGGTCAAGCACTACCCGAAGAACGCCTTCCCGGCGGGCACCGTGTACGCGGCCACCCCGGTCAGCGAACTGCGGCTGATCACCTGCGGCGGCACCTTCGACGCGGCCCGGCACAGCTACCTGGACAACGTGGTCGTCAGCGCCGTCCCCGCGTGAGTCGGGGACCCCAGGTGTGATCTGGGGCCGGATTGGGCACAACTCCCGCGTAGCGGACGACGCGGAGGCGGTGCGTGATGATGACAGGTCTGTCGGTATTGCTGCTGGCGGTCCCTGCGGCGGTGATCATCTACCTGCTCCTCGGCCGGCCCCCGGCCGCACCCCGGCCGACCCGTACCCGCAGGACCCGGATCTACCAGGTGGCGCGGGTGCCCGGTTCCCGGCGCCGCTCGGCGGTGGAACGCGCGGCCGCCCTGGCCGGCCCGTCGATCCCGGTGACGGTGGAGACCGTCGGCGCGGTCACCCCAGAGGTCCCGGTACGCACCGGTGAGGCGCTGCCGGCCGCGGTGGCGGCGGTCGCCGAGACCAACGCGATGGCCCGCGCCGAGCAGACCCCGGCGTTCCAGGCCGCGGCGTCCACCCCGGCCGCGGCCAGCGCCGCCGGCACACCGCTCGCCGAGGAACTGCCCGACCCGGAGCTGGCCGGGCGCCTCATGGACGACTGACCCAGCTCCCGCGAGACTCGGCCCGGTCGGGCGACCCTGCACACCCCGACCGGGCCGCTAACTGTCCACACCAGACAGTCCACAGCAGACAGTCCACATGCGGACAGTCAGGACCGGTCGAGGAGGCCGGACATCGTGGCGGCGGGGGAGAGGACGTCCGGGTCGGTCCGGACCTCGATCACCCGCGGCCGGTCGAAGTGTGCCGCCACCGCGAACGCCTCGTCCAGCTCGCCGGCGGAGCGGACCGTGATCGCATCCGCGCCCAGCGCCTGGGCGTATCCCGCGATGTCGACCGCGCCGATGTCCACCGCGACCGGCCGCCCCAGCTCCCGGGCCTGGTGCATCGCGATCGTCCCGTACAGCCGGTTGGCGAAGACCACGACGAGGATCGGCGCGCCGCACCGTACGGCGGTCTCCAACTCCTGCCCGGTCATCAGGAAACCGCCGTCCCCGCACAGCGCGACCACCGGCCGGTCCGGCGCGGCCAGCGACACCCCGACCGCCGCCGGCACCCCGTACCCCATCGCGCCCGAGGTCGGCGCCACCTGCGTACCCGGGTGGTCGAAGCGCCAGTACCGGTGGCAGAAGATGGAGAAGTTGCCCGCGTCGTTGGTGAGCACCGTGGTGGCCGGCAGCCGCCGCCGCATCGCCGCCACCACGGCGGCCGGGTGCACCCCGCCCCCGGTCGACCCGTTCTGCACCGGTAACCCGCCCGGCACGCCCGGCGGCACGGTGCTGGCCAGGTACGCGGTGTGCGCGGCCCGCCAGTCCCGGTGCGGCACCGGGTCCGGCACCTCCAGCAGCGCCGCGGCGAAGCCGGCGACATCGCACGGCACCGCCCACTCCACCGGCACGCTCGCCCCCAGCGCCAGCGGGTCCACGTCCACCTGCACCACCCGCGCCCCCGGCGCCGGCACCGTGTAACTCTGCGTGGTGATCTCCGACAGCCGGCATCCCAGCACCAGCACCACGTCGGCGTCCTGCAGCGGCCGCAGCAACTCCGCCGGCATCCCCAGCGTCAGGTGCCCCAGGTAGTGCGGGTCGCTGTTGGGGAAGCAGTCCTGCCGGCGGAAGGCCGTGTACACGCCCAACCCGAAACGGTGCACCAGCGCAAGCACACCCTCCCGAGCGGCAGCTCCCCGCGCCCCGCCGCCGAGGATGGCCACCGGCGCCCGCGCCGACCGCAGCAGCGCCGAGATCGCCTCCCGCGCCGCCGGATCCGGCCGTACGGCAGCGGTGTGCGACCGCGGCGGTACCGGCGCATCGCACGACCCACCGAGCACGTCGGCCGGGAACGCCACCGCCACCGGCCCGGGCCGCCCGCTGGTCGCCAGCCGGTACGCCCGCGCCGCGACCTCGCTGGCCCGGTCCGCGCGCAGCAGCGTCTCGGCGTGCACGGTCACCTCGTCCAGCAGCCGCGGCAGGTCGACCTCCTGGAACGCCTCCCGGCCGATCCGCTCGGTCTCCACCTGCCCGAGCAGCGCCAGCAGCGGGGTGGAATCCTGCCGGGCCGTGTGCAGGCCGATGGCCATGTTCGAGGCACCGACCGCGCGGGTGGCCATCGCGACCGCCGGTACGCCGGTCAGCTTGCCCTCCGCCTCGGCCATGAACGCGGCGCCGGACTCGTGCCGGCAGGAGATCAGCCGCAGCCCCGGCCGCCGGCTGACCGCGTCCATCAACTCCAGGAAACTCTCCCCGGGCACGGTGTAGAAGCGGCGCACCCCCCGGTCGGCGAGCACATCGACGACGGCGTCGGCGGCACTGCGAGCCAATCGGCACCTCCGGGGGCGGGTGATCTACCAGCGCGAAGGGTAGAACACCGGGCATGACGCATCCCGATGCTGGCTCGGCCGCGATCCTGCGCTGCATGGCGTGCGGAGATTTGGTGGACTGCCCGGCCGGCCGGCTGGGCGAAGTGGTGTCGGCGCACGTGCCCCGGTGCGCGCGGCACGGGCGCATGGTTGCCTTCGCGCGGTTGGAGGCAGAGCTGTTCAGCGACAGCGCCCGCTGAGCAGCGGGAGTACCGCAAGCACCCCAGGAAGTACTAGGACCGTTGGTCGATTGCCCGCAGTACCGGTGCCGGCCGAGGGTGGCGGGGTGCAGACCGTACCGGATGTGGATGACGGTGCCCCGGTCTGGGATTGTCCGCCTGGCGCGGAGCTTCCTGGCAAGCACCTGGCCTGGCAGCGGCTCGGCGTCGGGCACCGCTGCGAGACCTGGCTTGCCTGGTCGGTGGCGCTGTGGTGCCCCGTAGTGATCAAGCTGGCCCGGCCGGCGCAACTGGACAGCCCCCGCGCGGTCCGCTCCCTCGGCCGTGAGGTCGCCGCGCTGTCCGGCGCCACCCACCCCGCACTGCCCCGGCTGCTCGCCGACGGCCGCTGCCAGCCGGTGCCGTACCTGGTGGTGGAATACCTCGACGGGCCGGCGCTGGATGAGGAACTGGACGGCGGCCCGCTGTCCAGCCAGGAGGTCGCACAGCTGGCCGGCCCGCTGCTGGCCGCGCTGAACCACCTGCACGAGCGGGGCCTGGCGCATGTGGACGTGAAGCCGCCGAACGTGATCCTGCGCGACGGCCGGCCGGTCCTCATCGACTTCGGCTCGGCCCGCCAACTCGGTACGCCGCAGGAGCGCGGCACGCCGATCGGCTCACCCGGGTACGCGGCGCCGGAGATGGAGGCCGGCGAGCCGATCGCGGCGACCATGGACCTGTACGGCCTGGGCGCGGTCCTGTACGAGTCGCTGAGCGGCCACGCCGCCTTCGATCCGGCGCTGCCCGCCGCCCGCCGGCCGGCCGCCGCGCCGCTGCCGGTCGGCGTACATCCCCTGCTCGCCGGGCTGGTCGACGGCCTGCTCGCGCCCGACCCGCGGGACCGGCCTGGGCCGCGCGAGGTGCTGCTCACCGTGGCCCGCTGCACCGCCGACCCGGAGGAACGGCCCTGGCCGCAGTGGGCCGACCCGTTCCTCACCTACCGCTTCCCCCGGCGGCTGGACCGCCCGCCGGCGCACCCACCGGCCTTCGGCCGGGACACCTGGTTTCCTGCGGTGGCCCGGCCCGAGGTACGCGGAGTCGGCTGACCGCGGCCGGCCAGAGCCAGCCGGCCACCGGTGGCGGGGTGTCCGTGTCACCCCACGCCGGTGGCCGGTTTCCGCCGTACCGTACGACTGTCGTACACCCGCCGTACGCCGGGCTACATCGACCGGTGCCGGTGTAAGGTCGCCGCCGCCCGCCGTACCGGCGACAGCGCAGCGCCGGGCAGCAGGTCGTCCAGGAAGCCGTACTCGCTGGCGTACCGGGAGCCGCTGGTCCGCTCCTGCTGCCACCAGGCCACGATCTCGCCCCAGCCGGGCGAGGCCAGCGAGCCGCCGAAGTGCTGCACCGACAGGGCCGCGCACAAGGTGGCGAAGCGCAGCCGGTGCTCCAGCGCCCAGCCGGCGAGCGTACCGACGACGAACCCGGCGCCGAACACGTCGCCCGCGCCGGTCGGGTCGATGGCCGGCACGGCCAGGGCCGGTACGCTCGCCCGCTCGCCGGTGAGCTGGTCCAGGGCGAGCACGCCGCGCTGGCCGCAGGTGATGGCGACCATTGGTACGTGTTCGGCCAGGACGCCCAGGGCACGGTCGGCGGTGTCGGTGCCGGTCAGCAGCATGGCCTCGTCGGCGTTGGGCAGGAACGCGTGGCAGTGCCCGAGGCGGGTCAGCATGGTCGCCGCGTGCGCCTCCGACTGCTCCCACCCGGTGTCGGCGAAGACCAGGCTGCCGGCCTCGTAGCAGTGCCGTACCCAGGTCTGTTCCTCGGTGTCCAGGTGCGCGAAGCAGGCGCGGGCCGGCGGCGGGCTGCCGATCATGTCGTCCAGGTCCAGCGGCGGGCGGTGACCGTGGGTGATCATCGTCCGGTCCTCGCTGATGGCCAGCGACACCGTGACCGGCGAGTGCCAGCCGTCGAAGCGGCGGGAGGCGGTCAGGTCCACGTCCTCCTGCTCGGCCAGGGTGTCCCAGCAGTACTCGCCGTACACGTCGGTGCCGAAGGGCGCGGCCAGCCAGGTACGGATGCCGAGGCGGCGCATGGCCACCGCGATGTTGGCGATGCCGCCGGGGCTGGAGCCCATGCCCGGCGCGTACACCTCGGTGCCGCTGGGCGGGAAGTGCTCCAGGCCGGTGAACACGATGTCGAAGAACACCGTGCCGGCGCAGAAGACGTCCACGAACGGGTCCCCGGGGCGGCGTACGGCCGACAGCGGGTCGATGCTCACCGCGTGCCGGCCCGGGTACGGCTTGGCCAGCGCGTCGGGGAAGTCGAGGTCGTGCTCGTCTGCGTGCGTCATCGCCGAACAGCCCTCCCGATGGGTGCCGTGCGGGTGGCCCTCCCGCGACACTAACGTCTTCGGGGTGCGACTGACGATCATCGGCGGCGGCGGGTTCCGGGTGCCGCTGGTCTACCGTGCCCTGCTATCGGCCGGCTTCGGCATCGACGAGGTCGCCTTGTACGACGCCGATCCGGGGCGCGTCGCGGCGATCGGGCGGGTACTGTCCGGGCTCGGCCCCGGGCCGCGGGTGGTGGTCGCGCCGACGTTGCCCGTGGCGCTGGAGGGCGCGGCGTACGTGTTCTGCGCGGTGCGGG
>Ga0081455_10000641_pt1 | contig 45309 bp, 48 predicted proteins | sample TabmetS3T2R1_FD_70207 | JGI IMG/M metagenome (GOLD analysis project Ga0081455, IMG submission 70207) | Tabebuia heterophylla rhizosphere microbial communities from the University of Puerto Rico - S3T2R1 | ecosystem: Host-associated > Plants > Roots > Rhizosphere ...
CGGCTCGCAGATCGATCTGCATCCGGTGCGCGATCTCGACGGCTTGGTTGGGCGCACGTTCCCGATGAAGATCATCAAGATCAATCACCGCCGCGGCAACGTCGTGGTGTCCCGTCGTGTCCTGCTCGAAGAAACCAGGGACAAGAAGCGTCAGACCACCCTGGCCACGCTGAAGGAAGGACAGTTGATTCAGGGAATGGTCAAGAACATCACCGACTATGGAGCCTTCATCGACCTTGGCGGCATCGACGGGCTCCTCCACATTACGGACATGTCATGGGGTCGTGTCGGACATCCGTCGGAAATGTTCAATGTCGGCGATCGCGTCGAAGTGAGCGTGCTCAAGTACGACCGTGAAACCGGCAGGATTTCGCTGGGCCTGAAACAGAAGTCGGCCGATCCCTGGACCAATGTGGCAGGCAAATATCCGACCGGCACGCGCGTCAAGGGCCGTGTCGTCAGCTTGACCGATTACGGTGCGTTCGTGGAATTGGAGCCGGGCGTTGAAGGACTCGTCCACGTCTCGGAAATGTCCTGGACGCATGAAGTTCGCCATCCGTCCCGTGTGGTGGCAATCGGAGATCAGGTTGAAGCTGCAGTGCTGAATGTGGATCCCGCCAGCCGGAAAATCTCGCTCGGCATGAAGCAAACGGCGCCCAATCCTTGGGACATGGTGGAAGGCAAATATCCGATTGGGACCCGTATCGAAGGGAAAGTGAAGAGCCTGACGGATTTCGGGGCGTTCATCGGCTTGGACGAAGGCATCGACGGATTGATCCACATCTCCGACATGTCCTGGACCAAGCACATCAAGCATCCATCAGAGATTTTTAAGAAAGGCCAAAAAGTAGAAGCCGTGGTCCTTCGGATTGACAAGGAAAAAGAGCGGCTGTCGCTGGGCTACAAGCAGCTGACGCGTGATCCGTGGGATGACGAGATTCCTGCTCGCTACCGCGTGGGAGACTCGACCACTGGGAAAGTCAGCAAGGTGGCAGATTTCGGCATCTTCGTCGAATTGGACGGCGGCGTCGAAGGATTGATCCATATCAGCGAGGCTGGGTTGGATCAGAACGCCAAGCTCGAAGAGAAATTTAAGCTGCAGGACGAGGTAACCGCCAAGATTATTAAGGTGGATCGTGAGGAACGGAAGATTGCGCTGAGCCTCCGAGACCATCAGTTGGACTCCGAGCGGCGGCACGTCGACGACTACCATGCGGCGCAGGGCGCGCCGGACCAGAGCCTCGGCCGTGCCGCCAAGCAAAGCCGGAAGCGTGGTTCCGCTGACGAAGAGAAATAGATTGTGATCAGCGGCGCGGGGCCGTCAGGCTCCCGCGCCGCCCATCTACAGAGTCGCGTATGACCGAAGAGACATCAAATAAGCCGGCAAAGCGATCCCTTTTCCGAAGAATTCTCCTGTTGGCGGGAATTGGAATCGCGCTCCTACTGCTCGTCAATCTGTTGTTCCCCGACCTCGATCTCTCGACGGAGGACAGGGTGGCCCTCATTCGGGTTGAGGGAGTGATTCTGGATGCTCAGTCAACCGTGACCGAGTTGAAACGGTTCGGTGAGAATCCCTCGATCAAGGCCATTGTTCTGCGGATCGACAGTCCCGGCGGAGGGGTGGTCCCCTCTCAGGAAATCTACGATGCGGTGCAGCGTGTGCGGAACAAGAACAACAAGGCGGTGATCGCCTCCATGGGCACGGTCGCCGCGTCCGGCGGCTACTACATTGCCGCTGCGACGGACCGCATCATCGCGAATCCAGGCACGCTCACGGGCAGCATCGGCGTCATCATGGAAACGGCCAACGTCGAAGGTCTGCTGAAAAAGATCGGGGTCGAAGGTATCGTCGTAAAAAGCGGGAAGTTCAAGGACGTCGGCTCGCCGCTCAGGAAAATGACCGAAGAAGAGCAGAAGTTGCTCCAGGCCGTCATGGATGATGTGCACAAGCAGTTCATTGAAGCCGTTGCTGAAGGGCGGGCGCTCGACCCGTCGACGGTTCAGGCATTGGCCGACGGACGCATCTTTACGGGTCGACAGGCCAAGGAAGCGAAACTCGTCGATGAACTCGGCAATTTAGACGATGCAATCCAGCTTGCCGCCGATCTGGCGGGGATCGAGGGGGAGCCGAAAGTCGTAGAGCCTCGTCGGCGCTTCTCGATCCGGGAATTCATCGAATCGCGTTTGTCAGTGCTCTTCCCGAAGCTTGATTTCTATTCCGGGGTCAGCTTCAAGTACCTCATGGCGTTTTAACTCGGTCGGAACGGCGAGCTTGAGGTTCGCCGTAGCGAAAGGGGAGTCGGACATGACGAAAGCGCAGATTATCGAACGTGTCTCTGAACAGGTCACGACATTGACCAAACGGCAGGCGGAAATCGTGGTGAACACGATTTTCGATTGCGTCAGGGATTCGTTGAAAAACGGTGACAAGACGGAAATCCGAGGGTTCGGGAGCTTCCGTCTGAGGTCTCGTCGGATGAAGGAGGGACGCAACCCGAAAACCGGCGCGACGGTGGCGGTCCCCGCGAAGAAAGTGCCGTTCTTCAAGGCCGGGAAGGAGCTCAAGGAACTGCTCAACCAGTAGCAAGATGGTGAAAAAGCCCGCCAGCTTTGTTCTCGCATCGCTCAGAGGCTCACCGTACCTAACGAACGTACGCCTCGCCTCTTCGCTCGCTGCGGCCTCGCTGAACGGACTTTTTGACCATCTTGCAGCACTCTCTCGATCATAGGTAAGGAACATCATGAGCCATAATACTGACGATACGATGTCTACCGACGTCCGATGGACAGAAGGCGCCCTCAAGCGCATGGAACGCGCTCCTGTTTTCTTGCGAGGGATGGTCCGTCGGCTCGCTGAAAAAAAGGCTCGGGAACTCGGCTATGCGGAAATCACCGAAGCGACGCTCGAACAGTTCAAAAACCAGATGATGGGAGGAATGGGCGGCGCCTCCGGTATGGCCGAAGCGGCGGAAGCCATGGCGCAGGGCCGACTCCCGTGGACCGCCGCAGCCAAAGAACGGTTGAATACTGTGCCCGAATTCATGCGCGGGATGATCAAGCAGATTGCCGAGGAAGTCGCCAAAGAAGGCGGTCACATGGAAGTGAATGTGGATCTCTTTGAGCGAGTAGAGGCTCTGGGTGACGTCCGTGAGGCCGCGATGCCTCCGCTGCCCTGGACGGAAGGAGCGCTCGCACGTCTTGGGGAAAAACTGCGGCAGTCCCCGCCAATCGCGGTGGAATTTGTGACCGACATGCTGAAACGTGATACCGAGGACTTGGCCCGTGAAAAGGGTTTGACGCAGATCGACGAGCAGACGCTTGTGCAACTGTGGGAGACACCGCAAGAACGAATCGCTTGGACGGATGAAGCCTGGAAACGCTTGCAAACCTCGCCGGACTTCGTCAGAAGCGGGATCCGAAAGGCCGCCGAACGGCGTGCTCGCAAACTCGGCTTGAAGGAGATTGACTCCGATCATCTCACCGGCTTTCGCAACCAGGCCATGATGAAAGCCGTCAAACGGATTCGCTCGTTCGGATACAATGAATTGACCTTCGACGCCTTCGATACGGCTCTTGAAAAGACCAAACGCTTGCAAGGGAACGAGCAGGCAGAAAAACGCCTTCAGGAAATTCGCACCCACTTCGCCGATCCCGAGACCAAGAAGCCGGAAGGCGGGACATTGGGAGCCGAGCTGATGGACCGCTTCCGGCGGTACCTCAAAGGAGAAGGATCGTTGTAGCCGGCGAAAGGCCCCGGGCCTTTCAGTACTCCGGGGCTTCGGTGGGTGCTAGTGTGCGGCAGTCTGTTGGGGCCAGAATTTGTGCCGAATTTGAGGTAGGGGTTCGTTATCAAAGTTCGGAATGTCGTATAGGCAGCGGTCGATCAATGCCACTTCTTCCTCTGTCAGTTCCAGCGGGACTTTTTTCTTCCAAAACTGATCCAGCGTGAAGTAATCGCCTGACTGCGGCTTCTCTGCCAGCAACGCTTTCATCTTTTCAAATCCGGCCGTATCGACGCCGGGAATGCGTCCTTTATTTCGATCATGGCACCAGTGCAGAACTTCCGCGATTCCGTACATCGTGATGTCGACCTTGACCGTGTTGCCCATGGACTCCTCCTTCCGAAAAGGGAGTGTAGTCTACCCCAGACCGGAGCCGACTTTCAAAGGCTGTTTCCTTCGCGCGGCCTGGTGTCAATGGGCAGGGCACAGGTCCATTCATTGCCAGGAGAAAGCCGTCGTCGGTATACTAACAGCCCTTTCACAAGCCGGTGGTTTCACGACGATGGTAGGACGGAGGCCAGGTGGTGTGGGCACGGCAGGGCATAACAGGCGGATGGAGTTGGGCGCTTGTCGCCTCAGGTATCATGGGCTTCGTGCTGGCGACAGCCTGTTCTAAACAGGATCCCTACGTGCCGCCTGACCTGTTCTACTACTTCGCGAGCTACAAAGTCGGCAAGAATCCCACCTCGATCACTCCCATCGATATCAATCAGGACGGCGTGACTGATCTCATGACGACGAATGTGAGCAGCAACACGCTGTCGATCCTGATCGGAAACGGCGACGGGACCTTCCGCGATCAAGTGCAGATACACGTCTGTCAGGAGCCACGATCTCTGGCGACAGGCTTCTTCAATACCGATTCTTATCCTGACACTGCCCTCGCCTGTGCGGGTGGAGACGAGATCGCCATCTTGTTCGGTCGGGCCGACGGCAAATTCGAGGAAGGACCGCAGTACCCCGTCCACCGGACGCCGGTTGCCGTGGCGAGCGACGATTTGAACGGCGATCACATGGCCGATCTTGTCGTGGCGTTGCGCAATGACAAGATCAAGGTCTTTCTCGGTCAGGGCAACGGCGAATTCAGGCAGGGGCCACAGTACGAATACGGCGACACACCCACGTCGGTCGCCTTGTCGGATCTCAACCGCGACGGGAAAACCGATCTCGTGGTTACCAATGGAGGCCCGATGTCGAACGCCGTCTCCATTTGGATCGGTAACGGCGATGGGACGTTTCAGTCGCCCACGGATTACCGGTCTGGCAGACGTCCCCTGGGCGTGAGCTTTGCGGATTTCAACAACGACCACATCCGAGATCTCCTGGTGATCAACGGAGAACGGGACAGCTTTTCAACGTTTTTGGGAAATGGTAATGCGACGTTTCAGGCCGGCCATGATGCCGGTGCCAACGCGGGTCCCAATTATGGATTGGCTCGAGACTTTAATGGGGACCATCGGACGGATGTCGCCATCGTGAACCTGCAATCCAGCGATCTCTCAATCCTCTTTGGCCGCGGCGACGGCACGTTCGAGTATCCTCCGAGGAATTACCGGACAAAGGCTGGGCCTTTCGCGATCGCCTTATACCGCGTGACAAGCAGCGAGGTCGAAGAACCCGGACTCGTCACCGCCGACAACGGCGGCGGCACCGTGTCGATTTTTCTTCATCGCGGGCTCAAAGGGGGACAGACTCCGGCAACCGCCGCCTCTTCGTCAAAGACCGCGCCGTAGGTGCTGTCGAATCGACGCTGTCAGCTTGACAGCCTGGAACCCCTCGGCTAGAGTGGCCGACAGGCGTGGCTTTTTCGTCAGTTAGCTGCGCTGCACGAGGACAGCGGTGAGATCCTTTTCATGGTGGTTTGGCATGGGGGTGCTCCTCACCCTGTCGGTCTTGATGGTTCAAGGTGGCGTGCGCGACTTGTTTGACGGTGCGCATCCAAGTGCCGGTGCGAGTCCGTATCTGTCGTTCAGCACGACAATCTTTGGCGGAGGTCTCCTGGCTGGGTGCTTGGCCTTGGTGATGAAGCGTATCCGATAATAACGCTATCCGGATTTTCGATCGATGGATTGTCTCAAGTGCAAAGGCTTCATGATGGTTGAGCGGCACTATACGCTCATGAACCGGCGATTGTACGCCCGTTGTCTCAATTGCGGGTTTTGGATTGATCTCGCCGATCTCCTTCGATTTTTCCACAAAGTGATAGATAGTGGATTCCGGGGAACCAAGGTCCGGGAATCCTTTACGCTCTGACCGCAGAGGCACAGGCCATGTTGTTTGCACACACCCGCCGAATGCGCGCTTGTATGCTGGCAGGGCTGTGCCTCATGCTGCTGCTTCCCGCAACGGTTCAAGCTAAACGTGCCAGCGGAAAAGCGCGGTTGCACACCGTCAGTGAGGATAACCAGTCCTTGCCCTGGCGCCGAGTACCGGCCCACAGCATTCTGCTCAAAGAACTCAACACGGGTCGTGTGCTTTATGAACATGACTCCGGCAAGCGGTTGTCTCCAGCAAGTTTGACCAAGATCATGTCGGCGCTCGTGATTCTCGAGCACGGAAAGTTAGACGATCTCGTCACCGTCAGCCCAGCGGCCGCCCGCGCGCACAAGACCCACCTGCGGCTCAAGGCAGGTCAGGTCTTCAGGCTCGACGACTTGCTCAAGGCCATGCTGATTGTGTCCGCCAATGATGCCTGCTTGGCAGCGATCGAGCATGTAGGAGGGGATGAAACGCAGTTCGTCGGCTTGATGAACGACAAGGCGGCGACGTTAGGTTTGCACAATACCCACTTCAGCAATGGGTGCGGATTTGACGGTCCTGATCACTATTCGACGGCAGAAGACCTTGCCGCCTTGAGCGTGATCGCGCTTCAACACCCGATTTTCCGTACTTTGGTCAAAGAGGAGAGAGCCATGATCATGCCGGTAAACGGCACTCATGCGTATATCCTCCACACGACGAATCGTCTGCTTGGACGAATTCCCGGCGTAGAAGGTGTCAAAACGGGTTTTACCTCGAAGGCCGGTCGGTGTCTTATCGCCAAAGTCTCCCAAAACGGCAGCGATCTCCTCTTGGTTATCCTGAATTCGAGCCGCCGATGGAATACGGCCACGAGTTTGATCACCTATGGCTTGCGCGCCTCCGGCCCATCCTTATAATCCACACGTCTCACATCTGCTGTGCGGTATAACGGAGAAGGAAACGGCTTCTCGAGAGGGAACGATGTGTAGGAGTCGGGGGGAGAACGGTCAGTGGACCGGCGAGAATTCGATGTTCACATCCTTGCCCAGGTAATTGATGACGAATCCCTGCTTGTCGTACGCCAACACTGCACCCATCACGTTTTCATCACCATAGTCTTCTTGCCCTAAGAGCTTGCGGATATCCTCTGGGCTTTCGCTGTTCAGTACATTGCGAAACAGTCCTCTGGTCTTATACGCGAAACGGTTGTTGATAAAGATCATGTCGACCTTGCCGTCCTGCACGCGTACCCCGGCCATCGGCCCGGTCGGTTTTCGTTGATCAACCAGAAAAATGAACAAGGCCTCCTGTTCGACCTTGATGCCAGGGATTTTCTCGTTCACCAACACATCCATGGCCCTGGCTTCACTATCACCGATTTTGACGCCAAAAAGAGAGATGTCGGGACTCTTGATGGCTTTGGGATCCATCACGTCGTTTTTGCTCAACTCGTAAGGCTCCGCGAATGCCGATGCCACGACCAGAATCATCATGCCCAAAACCAGGCATGTCTGGACGTACGCGCGTACCATGGCCTTCATCAACCCCTCCTTACCGAAGTCTCAGTATCCTGTTTCTATGGCTGCGTGGATAGCCGATGTGGATTAACAGCAGTAAATCATGGACTTAGTTATTCTATCGGAGGGCCATTCAACTTGCAAGAAACCGTTCTCAGAGGTACACCAATGACCGGAGGGGCAACAATAGGAATGCTTGAAGGCGGCGGATGACCCTGCAAGGTGGTCTCTAGGACTTCGGCCGCACGACGAGCAGGAGGGTGCCGAGTTCATGGAGCCGCTGAAAATAGGGACGACAATCCTCCTCAAGCTCTTGTTCCATGGTTTCCAGGTCTCCCAGACAGTCGCCGATGATCGCGCGACGTTGGTCGTCGAGGCCCTCTTCGCTGTCTAAAAAATAGACCACGCAGCCGCAGATCACCGTATCGAGGGTCATCAGCGGTCCTTCGAACTGGGTCGCGACTCGAGGCCAGTCGTCCTGCTTATGCGCTTCCCATAACTTGACGACGGTTTCGCGGTCCACGGAAGTGCGCTCCTCATGCTCCGGCCAGCGCTGTTGCAGAACGGATCAACGCTTCTATGGATAGAGACCGCGCTCCAGATGAGCCCGCGCCACCTTGTCGATCCCGGTCATCAGGGCGGCCATTCGCATGGACGTGCGCTTCGCCGTGGAAAAATGCAGGGTCCGTTGAAAAGCGGACGTCATGAGATCGCGAAGGCGGTCCTGGATATCCGTCGCCTTCCAGAAAAAACGCTGCGCATCCTGCACCCATTCGAAATACGAAACGATCACACCTCCCGAATTGGCTAGAATGTCAGGGATCACGAAGATACCCTTGTCTTGCACGATGCGGTCGGCCTCCAAGGTCGTCGGACCGTTGGCTCCTTCTGCCAGCACACGGCAGTTCAGCTGGGACGCATTGTGTTTGGTGATTTGTTCGGATAATGCGGCCGGGACCAACACCGTGCATTTTAGTTGGAGCAGTTCGGCATTCGTCAAGGAATCGCCGAGCTTGGTATCGGCCAGAGTCTGGCCAGGGGATTTATAGGTCGACAGCAGTTTTGGAATGTCGAGCCCCCGAGGGTTGTAGATCCCGCCGCTCACGTCGCTGACCGCAACCACCTTGGCTCCTGATTCGTGCATGATGCGCGCAGTATGCGACCCGACATTGCCGAATCCCTGAATCGCCACGGTGGTCTCGCCGATGTCGATACGCAGATGACGCAGCGCTTCGAGAGTCACGCAGACGACGCCGCGGCCTGTAGCTTCCTCTCTGCCGAGGCTTCCTCCGATGGAAAGGGGTTTGCCCGTCACGACACCGGGGACCGCATAGCCGACCTGTTGGCTGTAGGTGTCCATGATCCAGGCCATGACCTGCGCATCGGTCCCGACGTCGGGGGCTGGCACATCCTTGTCCGGGCCAATCAAAGGAAAGATTTCCGAAGCGTACCGGCGTGTGAGCCTCTGAAGCTCAGAGCGCGAGAGTGCTTTTGGGGCGACGGCCACGCCACCCTTGGCTCCACCATAGGGCAGATCGACCAGGGCACATTTCCATGTCATCCACATGGCGAGTGCAGCGACTTCGCCGAGGCTGACATCCGGGTGGTAGCGTATGCCACCCTTTGACGGACCGCGCGAGGAATCGTGTTGAACGCGGTACCCCGTATAGACCTCGACGCGACCGTCATCCATTCGAATGGGAATGCTGACGACGAGCGATCGCTGAGGAAACTTCAGCCGTTCGCGCAGGTTCGAATCTAGGCCCATCAATTCCGCAGCCTGGTCAAATTGCGCGACTGCCAGTCGGAACGTGTGGGTATCGAGCTCGTGGAGGGAAGACATAGAAGTCGTCAACTCTCTCTTCTCGAGGCAACAACCGGCTGCGCTTCAAAATCTGTTTGTACGGTGCTGTCAGGCGCCACTGTAGACCATTTGAGTTGGAATACCGTCGAAAACTCCCTAGCAAGGTGCTCGGCGACCAAGGGAACGGAGATTGATGCTTGCTTGGTCTGCTCCATGGAGGTCATCCGGCATCCGTCGAGCCCACAGGGCACGATGCGTGAAAATGGCAGTAGGTCATTGCAGACATTCAGTGCAAAGCCATGCAACGTGATGCCTCGATCAATCCGTGCACCGATTGAGGCGATTTTGGCTTCGCCCTGCTTGTCGCGAGTCCAGACGCCCGGCGCCTTCACGACCCGGTATGCTTGGATCTCCCAATAGAGGAGCGTCCGAATGAGCACTTCTTCAAGCAACTGCACATACCTCTTCGCACCTGACGCATATCGTGACAGCACAAGGATCGGATAGCCGATCAGTTGCCCGGGGCCGTGATAGGTGATCGATCCTCCACGGCTGACTTTCTCGATCGGAACCATGGGATGGTCAGATGAAGCATCCCTCGGCTTGAGATGGACTGTTTTGGTCCGGCGTCCTGCCGTATAGACGGGAAGATGTTCAAGCAATATCAACGTGTCGGTACGGCTTCCCGAAAGACGTTCGGCATGGAATTGCTGTTGAAGCGCCCAGGCGATCGAATACGGTACAGGATCTCCGAACCTGATGAGCAGACCTGACCGCGAAGAGCTGGTGCAGTTTGGTGTCTCAAGAGCAGAGCCGTGCAGTATGGCCGCTTCAATGGCAGTCACTGTGCCGCCTTGAGTGCAGCCGGTTTTGGCAACTGTAGGGTCGCCGGCCCGCTTTTCCCATGCAAGGTCAATTGGACAGTGGGTTGATCTCCTGAGCGAAGCAGCGCATGCCAAAAATCACCTATGTTGAACACTTGATGCTGGTCGACGGCCGTGATGATGTCGCCATTTTGGAGTCCGCCAAGTCCCGCCGGTTTTGCGGAGTCGACCTGCAGCGCCAGGACGCCCCGCTCGCCATCAAGACCAAAGCTTGCCATGATGCTGGGCGTGACCGTCACGGGCGTAAATCCCAAATCAGGTCGATAAATGGAGCCTCGGACCATCATCGATTGGATGTGTGGAAAAATCGCTTCCATCGAAAGGGCGTAGCTGATCGCCTGGGCCGACGGAGCGATAATCACATTGATGCCCACTACGCGGCCGGATAGATCGACCAGTGGGCCGCCGCTGTTGCCGGGGTTGATGGCGGCATCGGTTTGAATCAAATCGTAGAGAGTTTCGCCGTCTGGAGTCAAAACCGACCGATCCAGCGCACTGACGACGCCGACGGTGACGGTCGAACCTCCCTTGAGGGCCAAAGGATTCCCAATGGCGACGACCGATTCACCAATTTCCAGATCCGGCTTCGGATGAAGTGTTGCGGAGACGAGATCCTGCGCATTGATCTTGACCAAAGCGAGGTCGAGCAGGAAGTCTCGCGCCACGACGCGTCCAGGCGTCAGACGGCCGGTCGAAAGCCCAACCACCATGCTCTTGACGCCGGTCACCAGATGGTTGTTGGTTAAAATGTAGCCGCTGTCGTCGATAATGACTCCGGAGCCCGAACCAGATTGCGTCTGCGAGGGGCTCGCTGGCACACCTCGCGTCAGAATCGTAACCACGGAGGAGCGGACTTTCGCGACGACGGCGGGAACGGAAAGAGTTTTTTCGCTCGAGGTGAGACTTCCATTAGCGGCCGCATAGGCCGAGCCGAAGGCGGAAAACGTGATCAGGCTGGTACACCCGAGCACAAGACACTTGGCGCTGAGCGGTAACATAACCTCAGCCATTCTCGCATAACTCTCTTCAGAGGAAAAGCCGGACGGAAAAAAGAAACGGGGTGAAGAGCCGGCTCTCCACCCCGTCATAGCCCGTTCCCACGCGTTCACGCGGTTATTGGATCGCAGCGAACATTTCCTTGATGGCAGGTGTCTTCAGCTTCTTGAGTGCCTTGGCTTCGATCTGCCGGATCCGCTCCCTCGTGACAGACAGATTTTGGCCGACCTGTTCGAGGGTGCTGGGCTGGTCATAACCGATGCCGAACCTGAGCCGAATCACCGTCTGCTCCCGAGGCGTCAGGTTCTCTAGAATGCGGTCCAGCTGATGCGTCATTTCGGTCCGATGGACGTGCGCATCCGGAGAAACCGCCTGTAGGTCTGGCAGCAACTCGCCGAACTCCGTTCCCCCGTCCCCGACCCGATGTTCCAACGCCACCGGTTCCTGGAATGCCTGGACGGTCTCGTGCAATCTTTCAGGACGCATGCGCAGGACGCTGGCAATCTCTTCAAGCTTTGCCGGACGGCCGAGCTGCTGCCCGAGTCGGCGAGTGACGCGCAGGATCCGGTGAGAGGCTTCAGTCTGGTGAACCGGAATGCGAATCGTGCGGGATTGGTCCGCCAACGCACGAGTGATGCCCTGGCGAATCCACCAAGTGGCATACGTGCTGAATTTGAAGCCCTTACGGTACTGATAGCGTTCAGCCGCTTTCATGAGGCCGATATTACCTTCTTGCACCAGGTCCAATAATGTGAGGCCGCGGCGTGTGTAATGTTTTGCCACGTCAACCACCAAGCGGAGATTGCATCGCACTAGCTCGTCTTTAGCCTTTTCAAGCACCTGACGAGACTGCCGAACGCTTGCCAAGTGACTCTTCAGCGTTTTGACGATGGTTATAGGCAGTTTCGGGCCGGCTCCGCCCTTGATCAGCCCCAACAACGTGTGTTCCACCTTGTCGAGCGCGGTAGCGGAGAGTCCGCTCAGACGTCGAACGGTTTGCAGCGTGTGTTGTGCTTCAAGAACGGCATCCGATCGTCTTACGCGTGCAAGCAGACGATGGGCGTGACGCAATGTCACACGGATGCTGCTCGACCCCTGATCGATCCGTTTTGCCAATGCCGTCTCTTCTTCTCTCGTCAAGAGCGGGCGTTCGCCGAACGATTGAAAATAGAGCGACTCCAATAAAAATGGACTGCTCGATTCGATCTGTCGCCTCGCCGGCTTAGCGGGTTCCTGGGATAATTCCGGATCAACGGAGTCTCGTCCGATCATGTCCAGGAGATCGCTATCCTCGGAGTGATCCGTATCCACATCTTTCATCTCCGGCGACTTCAGCTCTGGACCATCGGCAGAGAATAGGTCGTTTTTCATGTGATTCGTCCTCCTCAAACTACGTCTCTCAGCGGCCACCGGTACCATTTCACGATGACCATATTTCAATAAGGCTCCTTTCCTGAGAGGCAATCCCACTGCAAAAGATTCATTCCTCTTGCTGCTGATATCTACGCAGCAATTCCTATGCTGGATTGATCATGAGAATATTCATTCGCCATCGTCATGAAATAATGGAACTATTAGAAAGCCTTAATGAAGAAGGACTGAGCGGCTCTGAGGCAATCCTGCTGCGGATGTGTAGGGTTTGAGATAGGGTCGGGCCGATTTGTCACATTCGGGATAACTTGTCAGCCGGCTGCACTATGCCCCAAATACGGAAGGAACTGGAGTGTTGAGGACCGAGATAGTCATCTGCGCTGTTATTGAAAACCCACCCTCCCGCTTTTAGAATGGCCCCTCATGTCACACGCCACATTGAAGAACGGCGAACGCATTCATCTCGTGGATGCGAAGGGCCGCCACTACGCGCTGACGCTCAAAGCCGGCGATGTGTACCAACTGAGTGGTCATAAGATTGCTCACGACGATCTGATCGATCAGCCTGACGGTTCCATCGTGACGCTCTCTGGCGGCAAGTCGATGCTCGCCTTGCGTCCGACCTTCGGGGACTACGTACTCAAGATGCCTCGGGGCGCCCAAGTGCTGTATCCCAAAGATCTGGCCCTTATCCCGATGTGGGCCGATGTCTATCCCGGTGCTCGGGTGTTTGAAGCAGGCACCGGTTCTGGTGCGCTCACGATGGCGTTGCTTCGAGCGGTGGGACCACGAGGGCTCGTGGTGACGTATGAGGCTCGCGAGGACTTTGCGAGGACGGCCAGACTCAACATTGAACGGTATATGGGAGCCGTCCCCAATCTGATCACACTCCGGAAGAATGCCTATGAGGGAATCCAGACTTTGGACGACGGAGTGCAGTTTGATCGGGTTGTTTTGGATCTTCCTGAACCGTGGCAGGTCGTCCCGCATGCCGCACAGGTGTTGAGATCAGGCGGGATCTACCTGAGTTTTGTGCCCACCGTGCCACAGGTTCAGCAGACGGTGGCGGGATTGCACAATGCTGGCGTGTTTGCCATGGTCGAAACATTTGAAACGCTCCTTCGTACGTGGTCAATCCAAGGCCGCAGTGTCCGGCCCGACCATCGGATGGTGGCGCATTCCGGATTCCTTACAGTGGCTCGAAAAGTGGAGCCGGGTTTTTGGTCTCGGACAAAGAACGCGCCGTCAAGTCCTGAGGACAACGCGGGAGACGAGGAAGCGGGGAAGGACGAACCGTGATAAGTCGTTTAGAGGGGAAGGTTGCAATCGTGACCGGGGGTAACGCGGGTATCGGAGAAGCTGTGGCGAAGCGTTTCGCCGAGGAAGGGGCGGCGGTGGTGATCACCGGTAGAAGGCAAACGGAACTCGACCGCGTCATGAGTGGGATAAGGCATAACAAGGGCAAGGGTCTCTCCGTGGCTGGTTCGGTGACTGACGAGTCACATGTACGAGAGGTGACGGAGCGGACACTCGACAGTTTCGGACGCATCGATATCCTGGTCAACAATGCGGGGATCGGGGACTTCGGTAAGCGTATTCATGAAACCGACGACGCCACCTGGGCGACGCTACTCGACGTGAATTTGACCGGTCTCTTCCGCATGACACGGGCCGTCGTTCCTCAGATGCTCAAACAAGGTCGCGGTTCGATCGTGAATATTTCGTCCGTCGCAAGCCTAGTCGGCATCCCCGGTGCGCCGGCGTATGCCGCGTCAAAAGGCGGCGTCGATGCTCTTACACGCGCCCTTGCAATCGATTATGCCAAAGACGGGATTCGCTGCAACATCGTAAATCCGGGCCTGATCGACACACCGATGGCGGCTCCTCTAATGGCCAATCCCGATATGCTCCAGCCGATTCTAAGTCACTATGCGCTCCGACGGCCTGGAACGCCGGAAGAAGTCGCAAACATGGTCCTGTACCTGGCCTCCGACGAGGCGGGGTGGGTGACCGGAGGGACATTCACGATCGACGGAGGTATGACCGTTTCGAAGGGATGAATCTGCGATGGAGATTTCCGTTAGAACACAGTTCTGCGGGGTGCTTGGAAACCCTGTCGAGCATTCTCTCTCTCCCGCCATTCACAATGCGGCCTTTCAGAAACTGGGCCTCAACTTTGTCTATCTGGCCTGGAAGGTCGAGGCTATCGGTGATGCCGTCAAAGGACTTCGCGCACTTGGCAATTTTCGTGGCGCAAGCGTGACCATTCCCCATAAGGTTGCCGTTCTGCCGTTTCTCGACGAGGTAGAAGCGACGGCACGTCACATCGGCGCCATCAATACAATCGTCTCACAGAACGGGAGACTACTCGGAGCGAACACTGATGCTACCGGCGCACTCCGGGCGTTGAAGGAGGGGGACGCTCCCCTAAAAACCGGCGAACCCGTGGTCCTCCTGGGTTCGGGAGGGGCGGCGCGGGCCATCGCATTTGCACTCGCCGCTGAAGCCGGAGTTCGCCGTCTGCATCTGTTGGGGATCGACGATCAGGAGCGGCGGGGATTGGCATCTGATTTGATGCAGAAGACGCCCATGCACGTCGCTGACGCCTTTCTCGAGGAACAGACTCTCAAGACCGCGTTGGCGGACGCCAGAGTATTGATTCACTGTACGCCGATCGGTATGTCGCCCAAGACCGGCATGAGCTGTGTGCCAGCCCCTCTCCTTCATTCCGGTCTGACGATCATGGACATCGTCTACAATCCTCGCGAAACGCAGCTGCTTGCCGATGCGAAGGCCGCAGGCTGTCGGACGATTTCTGGCCTCGAGATGTTTCTCTATCAGGCCGCGGCGCAGTTCGAACGATGGACGGGCCAATCCGCTCCTCTCCAAGTCATGCGCACCATATTAGAGTCTCGCCTGACATGACAGACGTACGCCCGTCCGTTGTTCATCGGGTTCGTGGTCTACGATGAACATTGTGTTAATCGGGTATCGAGGAACCGGTAAGAGCACGGTGGGAAAGGTCGTGGCTGCCCGGCTTCGGCGACGGATCGTCTCAACCGATCAAGAGATCGTTCGACGGGCGGGTGCTGCGATCCCGGATATTGTTGCCGCCCATGGCTGGGACTATTTTCGCGAGTTAGAGAGCGCGGTCTGTCAGGATCTGGCGGGGCAGGATAACCTCGTCATCGATACAGGAGGAGGTGCAATTTTGCGTCAGCAGAACGTCGACGTCTTCAAACGCAGTGGACGGCTGATCTGGCTGACGGCTTCCGTAGAAACAATCGCAGGCCGGATCAGCGGCGATACGCAGCGACCGTCCCTCACCGGGACGAAGTCGCATGTGGAGGAAATTCGAGAGGTACTCAGCGAACGAATCCCTAAATACGAGGCCGCTGCTGACCTGACCATTGCTACCGACGGCCGTTCAATCGACGAATTGGCGACAAGGATTCTGCAGCATCTCTGACCCGGGTGCCTGTCCGCATTCTTGACAACTTCTCGAGCAAAGTGATTCATATAGTTTCGTGCGCCCGTAGCTCAGTTGGATAGAGCGTCGGCCTTCGAAGCCGCAGGTCGCAGGTTCGATTCCTGCCGGGCGCACCAGAAACGGGGTGGAATGTCGGGATGGATGTTTGTGGCGAAGAACCAATTCAGAAAAGGGGCATATGCTAATCTACCCACCATTGAGAGCAGTCGCCGCGCTCAATCGCCTCGTTGCAGCAATCGAGGATCATGATAATCCCTAGCTGAAATTGAAAGGCATCGCCTCTCGCAAAAGCACCATCCAGCATGTCGATCGCGTGATGATAGGTGACGTGCTCTGAGACTGTGGTAGGTGCTCCTCGGATCCGCATCAGCGCTATTTCCCAACCTCTGCGCCAGTCATTGCCATTCCATATGAGTTCGCTACGCCGCATCCGTCTACGAGACATTTCCACCTCCTTTCCGAAAGGTAGCATGGGAATTCTCGGGCTTTGTGAGAGTTCTCACTGAGTCACGTAAAATTCCAGAGTTGAAACGGTAAAGATTTCCTTTTGAGGTCTATTACCAGATCCTTCTGCTCACAGAGCGTATTGTGTGGGCAAAATCCCCCTCAATTATTAACCCTTAAGTTGTGAAGCGGAAACCACGACAGACGGAAGGTCTCGTAAGCTTAATTCTTACTTCCTCCTGGCCGCAGCCTACTTCTCTCTCGTTTTTCTGGTGATGACCATCAGTATTCTGATTTCGCGCAAGTTCGTAGCCCTTTAGAGGAATTGAGGTAATGCCCTAAGTATAGGAATATGGGCACGGACAGAGAGAGGGTTGGTCATGACTGTTCATCAACAATTATCCTTCAAGAGGGCAAGATGAAAACCTCGATTTACTGCTGCCTGTTTCTTCTTCTCGCATTCTTATGGTTGCCGGCGACAGCCGACGCCTTTTCTAGGCGATCAAGTCACTCAGAGGTGACGCAAAGCCAATCCGTCACATCGCCATTAAACAGTCAAACGAGCGGAACCAACGATGTATCGGCTCAAGCGGTGCCGGAGCCCCCAGTTCTGATGCTGATGAGTATTGGTATCGGGGCCTTTGCCTTAGGTGCTGCGATAAAGGCGTTCCGGAAACAAGCCTAGGTGCGAGAGAGCATCTTCCGCCTATGCCGGGTTCAGATGTCCCACGTCTGGCTTTACCAGGCCTGCTGAGTTCCTTCCTGCCGTTCTGGCCTGTGAAGTCAGACTGCCTCGGTCGGTGCGAGTACCCAGTCCTTGCAGCGAAGCCGTAATACAGCGGCGGAGCCTAGTAGGCACCACAGGACAATTTATCTCCAAGTGCCGGACAAGTTATCCCATTAAACAGAAAAATCTAGGAAATCATGGGTTATTTCGAGTCTTTTTAGGAGACGTGAGAAGGGCACGCGCTTTGCCTTGCTGACGGACGGGAACCGCAAGCAACGCGGACCAGCTCCTCGATGGAGGCTGAACCATGACTTCGCAAGATCCGCAAAGGGGCTATTCCCTTTGGCTGCAACGGCGATCCATTCGACGGGCCGTTTGTCGGGCGCAATGGCGCAGTGACTGGGCACCGTTTGGCCTGGTGCTTCTCCTGCTCGGGTTGCTCATCCTGCTAACGGTGTTGCTACCTTCTAAAGAGACGGTTGAAAGGGTCAAGCAAGCTGCTCACGACGAGAGAAGTGGAGGCAGCTCCCAACAGTTGCCAGTAGTCGGTGTGTTGACCGAACCTTGAAGGAGGGCTTATGTGGAATACAATGGAGGAAGAAGTCGAACATCGTCGTGCTTTGCTGCGGATGGCCGCAAAAGGCAATCCTCAGGCACGCAAAGAGCTAGAGCAGGAGTACCATGCAAAGGTGTACTCCCCGGCGCAGGTGGCGAAGTATATTCCCCGAGTTGAGCAGCCGGTCCTTTCAGCTGCTGTGCAACGAACATTGGATAGCCTCATGGATGTTGAGCTTGGAGCGTAGTCACGTCCTCACAGGAGTCGATTTTTGAAATGGGCCCCGAGCCGGCGCTCATGCATTGGGTGTTTGGGAAAACCGTTATTCTCAGGAGACCGCGGTTGTGTTTGGACGCTAGCCTGGCGTGCCCGTCTTCCCCACCTAAAGCTGCATAGATTTTTGGCTTCTCAGGTTGTAGGCTAAAGTTAGGTCCAAGGAAGACGGAGGGCCTTGAAAGTGCTATTCTATAGGCACCACCTCGTAAGATCCCCTGAGGGGTCAGCGGAAGGTACGGATCACAGCAGAAGGCAAGTCTGGACCAGACACTGCCCCTGTTGTAGACGGTGGCTCACTAAACGAGATCCGATGTCTCCCTGGCGTTGTTGCTGCGGGTGGCACAGCGGATAGAGATCCGGAGGGAAAAGAAATGAACCATGTCATCCTCCACGATGTGCGGGCAGCCTTCTTCTTGATGATGGGGCTTCTCATGCTAGCGATGATCTGCGCCGTCGCTGCATTGGGAACGGTGATGCGCCCTGTCCGCTGGGCTGACCGGCGTTCCGCCCAGTTCTGATTCGATTCAAACCCGCGGTTAGTCGTCACATTCTCTCTTTGCCCTTCCCCATTGCCTCGGTAAAAGTCCTAATATTTTCAGCACGTTGACACACACCCACCTTGCGCCAGGGCTGATCCCGGAGCCGGTGCTATAGTTGTGTTAGCGGAGATTTATCCAAAAATGATGGGGGATACCATGAAGGTCGGTCTTGGCAAAACCGTTCTGGTAGTGATCTTGGGCCTAATCGCATTCGGTGCATCCGGTTGTGGGATGAAATGGTTACAGTCAGATGGAGATGAAATGGCCGGGGCGACGCGTGAAGGGTCGCAATCCGGAGGCGGATGGAACGGCCAAGGCGTCAATCCCAATTTCCCCGGTATGACGCAAGGCGGCTCCGCCAGTGACCTCAGCGGATTTTCGCAGAATCCGTCGGATGAATACCTGGCCCGTGAGGGCGGAATCGCATCGGTTTCTCCCACGACGTCTGGCAGTCGTCACCATGCCGAATTAACGAAGGAAGAGAGAGCGGCCATGGAAGCGGGTCTCAAAGACGTATTCTTCGGATATGACCAGTGGACCTTGTCGGATGGCGGGAGAGAGGCGCTCAACTACAATGCCAACTGGCTGAAGGAGCACCCGCGAGCGGTACTGAAGGTTGAGGGCCATTGTGACGAGCGAGGCACGAGCGATTACAACATGGTGCTCGGTGATAAACGCTCGAAGAGCGCGCGCACATATCTCACCGAACTCGGGGTCAGTCCCAAGCAGATCGGAATCATCTCATATGGGAAGGAGCGTCCCTTCTGCACGGAACATGATGAATCCTGCTACCAACAGAATCGTCGCGGTCATATTTTGCTGAAGAAGAAATAGGCTTCACAATACGACTCGAGGCGCCCCGGCGATTCTCTTTGTGAGGACGTCGGGGTGCTTCATTTCCGGCGCTGGACGAGTCGATGGAGGTTCCGAAACAATGGCAGTCAAGGCTCAGGCACTGAAGAAGGATCGCGGCACAGAAAAACGGTTGCACCCGCGATTCACCGCGCAGTTTCGCAGTACGTTTTCGGGAGGGCAACGTGAAGGCCAAGGGAAGACGTTGGATCTCTCGGATGGAGGATGTCGCATTGAAGCGGATTGTCCGGTGGTCCCCAATACCGCCTTTGAATGTAGGATCTACGCGCCTGGCCTCAGCTGGCCGTTGCGAATCGATGAAGCTCAGGTTCGCTGGGTCAAAGGAAATACCTTCGGCCTCGAATTTAAAACCATGCATCCCGACGAACGGGTGAAACTCAAGCAACTCATCGCCGATCTCAAAGCCGACAAGATGAGCTAGTCCCTCACCACCCTCTTTCGCACTCCCTGCCTCGCGACCACAGCCTTCTGTATGCTATACACGACAGACACCGGCTCATTGGCCGAGGTCGCGCCCCTCGTATGTGAAAGGGAGCGGAAATGAAAGAAGAAATCGCGACACTTGCCGGCGGGTGTTTTTGGTGCCTCGAAGCGGTCTACGATCAAATGCAGGGCGTGCGTTCGGTGGAATCAGGTTATACGGGTGGGCATACCGAGCGACCGACCTATGAGGCGGTCTGTGGCGGACGCACCGGGCATGCCGAGGCAGTCAGAATTTCCTTCGACCCCGACATCGTCACATTCCGTGAGCTTCTGGAAGTTTTCTTCGTTATTCATGATCCAACGACGCTGAATCGCCAAGGACACGATGTCGGCACTCAGTACCGGTCGGCGATTTATTATCACAGTCCTGAGCAGAAGCGCATTGCCGAGGAGGTGATGGCATCCGTCACGCGCGAGCACGTCTATCCCAATCCGATTGTGACAGAACTGGTCCCCGCTACCCTCTGGTATGAGGCCGAGCCCTACCATCAGGAATATTTTGCGCGGAATCCGTTTCAGGGGTACTGTACGGCCGTGGTGGGACCGAAGGTCGCTAAATTTCGCAAGGTGTTTACCAGCAAGGTGAAGAGCTAGACGCCATCCTGGTCCAACCAGCCATCTTGCTCCGCCTCATCGGTATCTTCCCGTTGCAAAGAACGGAAATCGAACAGCCGCCCGTCCAGCAGAAGGGAAGGGGCAACATTTGACAGCGCCGCGAACATGCTGTCCGTACAGCCCGGCACACGGCGTTCCCATTCCTGCAGAAACGCCTTGGCCTCTTTCCGCTTGAGATCGTCTTGCGAACCGCAAAGATCGCAGGGAATGATCGGGAACCTCCGGCGTTCTGCGTACTGGGTGAGATCGGTTTCACGGACGGCAGCCAGCGGACGAATGACGAGATGCCGTCCATCTTTCGAACGCAGCTTGGGCGGCATCGCTTTGAGTTTTCCGGTGAACAACAAATTTAAAAGCAGCGTTTCAAGAATGTCGTCTCGGTGGTGTCCGAGAGCGATTTTAGTGGCTCCTATCTCTGTGGCGATGCGGTACAGGTGTCCACGGCGCAGTCGGGAGCAGAGTGAACAGGTGGTCTGTCCTTCGGGGATCAACCGTTTGACGATCGAATACGTATCGCGCGTTTCGATATGAAAGGGAACGCCGATCGACGTGAGATACTCGGGTAGGAGATGTGCAGGAAAGCCTGGCTGCTTCTGATCAAGATTAACGGCGATGAGCTCGAAACGGACGGGGGCTCGACGCTGCAGAACAAGTAAGAGATCCAACAGTGCATAACTGTCTTTTCCACCTGACAGACAGACCATCACCTTGTCGCCGGCTTCGATCAAACCATACTCGCTGATCGTTTGCCCAACTTGGCGAAGCAGTCGCGTTTGCAGCTGTTCCGTCGGGTTGTCCAGTTTCGGCAACATGGGACTGTGACGAGTGGTCGTTGACATGGGATCGTATTCTACGCGTTCGCTCGATCGTCTGTCGAATTTGAACTTGGCCACGACGTTGCCCGTGCTCAAGCCGGATGCCGTCGTGCAGTTCATTCTTGGACGGGAGAGACAATTCTTCCCAGATCCCAGGCGGGTACGACTCTCGTTCTGGCCAAATCTCTTGACCTGCTATATTTTCAGTAGGTGTATAATGCCCTAAGGAAGATATGACACCGCCGCATCAGCAGAACCGGAGATCTTCGAGATCCAGTGCGCGCGAGCCCGCGTGGGCGACCTGGTCCGATGAACAGCTGCTCGATCTTCCGATGTGCCGGCTTCATGTCACGATCGAGAGCCCTTTTTTGTCGCGACATATCCGTCAGCTCGAGAAGGAGCTTGAGGCCAAACATCTCAGCTTTCGTCCTCACTTTTGGATTTCGAATGAATGGTTTACGCCCGACGGCGTTCCCGGAATCGCCATCCCGTTCTATCTCGCCCATCCGAGACTGGAAAGATTGGAGCTGGCGCAGATGCTTGAGGTAGAGGGCGGCACTGCAGAGTGGTGCATGCGTATCCTGCGGCATGAGGCCGGGCATGCTATTGAAAACGCCTACCGTATCCGACGGCTCCGGAGCAGGCAACGCATCTTCGGCCGCTCTTCAGACCCCTACCCAAAGTACTACAGTCCTCGACCTTACAGCCGGAGCTTTGTACGCCATCTGGATGTCTGGTATGCGCAAAGCCATCCTGATGAGGACTTCGCCGAAACCTTCGCCGTGTGGTTGACGCCGAACTCGCTGTGGGCCGACCGGTATAAGGGATGGCCGGTCATGCGCAAGCTTCAATGTATGGACGGCCTCATGCAGGGCTTGGCCGGCGTGCCTCCCCGGGTGGCAACCAAAGAGGAGGTGGATCCGTTGCCCACGCTGAAGCGGACGCTGCGTGAGCATTATGCACGGAAGCGGGGACACTACGGCGTCGCAAGATCCTCATCCTACGATCCGGATCTCAAACGGCTGTTTTCGGATGCCCCCATTCACGTAGAAAAGATGAGCGCCGCGGCGTTTCTCAACCGGTTCCGGCGTGAAGTTCGCCGGAAGGTCGCAAGCTGGACGGGCGAGTATCAGTACACGATCGATCAAGTACTTGAAGACATGATCGAACGATGCCGCCAACTTCAATTGCGCCTGCCGATCGATGAGGAGCAGGCCAAACTCGACTTTACGATTCTCCTCACGGTCCATACCATGAATTACCTGCGAAGCGGACGTCACAAGGTGGCTGTATGAGACGATTGCGTATCCTCGTCCTCATGCACGAAGACTTGGTCCCCCCTGACCCGCTCAACGGTCATGACCCGTCGAACGCCGAATGGAAAACGGAATACGATGTGGTGACGACGTTACGGAAACTGGGGCATGACGTCAGGCCGCTGGGAGTGAAAAGCGACCTCGGCGTCATCCGGGCCGCCGTGGAGGAATGGCGCCCCCACATCGCCTTTAATCTGCTCGAAGAGTTTGACGGCCTTGCCGTCTACGATCAAAACGTCGTTTCGTACCTGGAACTGCTGCGTGTTCCCTATACTGGGTGCAATCCACGAGGGCTGATGCTGGCTCGCGACAAGGTATTGGCCAAGAAATTGTTTTCCTTCCACCGCATCCCATTCCCTGAGTTCATCGTTGCGCCCCAAGGGCGGACAGTCAAGCGTCCGAAGTGGCTGTCGTTCCCACTGATCGTCAAATCTGTCACAGAAGAAGCATCGCTCGGCATTTCCCAAGCGTCGATCGTGGAAGACGATGGGAAGCTCAAAGAACGTGTGGCCTTCATTCACGAAAGTGTGGGAACTGGAGCGTTGATCGAGCAGTACATCGAAGGGCGCGAGCTCTACATCGGCGTAATCGGCAACGGCCAGCTGCAAGCGCTGCCCGTATGGGAATTGAAGATGGACAAACTGCCGGAAGATGCCCGTCGAATCGCGACTGAACGAGTGAAATGGAGTCGAAAATATCAGGACAAGTACGGTATTACGTCGGAGAAAGCGAAGAATCTTCTGGCCGGAAAGGTCGAAGAGATTCAGCACCTCGCGAAGCGAGTGTACCGTGCGCTGGGTTTGAGCGGCTATGCCCGCATTGATCTACGGATGGACGAGAAAGGCGGCCTCTACGTTCTTGAAGCCAATCCCAACCCTCAGATCGCACGCCATGAGGATTTTGCCGACTCCGCAGAAAGCGCCGATTACTCCTATGAGGAACTTCTCCAGGAATTGCTGAACGCCGGTCTGCGTTGGCGGTCGGCCAAGGTTGCCTGACCGGCCGCCAACAAACTTGCTTACATTTTGAGATGCTTCTTGAGGATTTCCGACTGCTGAATCTCCATGTTGTCCTTGCCGAGGCTTTGGGCACGTTGAAAATGCTCGACCGCACTCTTGTGATCTCCGGATTTGTCGAGGGCCAGCGCAAGATCGTAGTGCGCTTCCGCGGACTGGGGATCGGCCTTTTCGGCTTCTGAGAAGTGCTTCTTGGCCACATCCCAATGTCCCTTGCCGTAATGTTCGATGCCGGCAGCAATGTGAGTTTCCGCCTTGGAGCCGGCGGGCGCTTTCAAGGGGACGGCATCCTTCCCCATATCTGCCAGAGCGGGCGTAGCTACATACCAAAGCGCGCTGACCGCTAACAAACACACTGCGAGTTTCATACGAACCTCCGTTGGTGAAGGGTGGACTGTCTTTACCTCTACGGAGCCGCTGGGCGGCTGGATTTACAGGATGAGGTTCCCGACGGCTCAGGGCAACTAGGGACCCCACGAGAAGCCGAAGCAGGAGACAGGCGTGTGGCAATTTTCCGGACGGGGGAGAGATCTACCGGCGCGGGAGGTCTAGATCATGGCTTGTGAACGCAAAGAGCCTAAAGGTAACGGTGACTGGTGACTCGTCCACTCGGGTCGAGTTCATAGAGCAACGGGGCGCCAGTTGGAATATTGAGCTCCAATACCTGTGCTTTCGTGAGCTGCTCCAATTCCATCACCAGCGCGCGAAGACTGTTCCCGTGCGCCGCAATCAAAATCGTTTCGCCCGCCAACAGATGCGGTTTGATGGCGTTCTCGTAGTACGGCAATACACGCTCTGCTGTGTCCTTGAGGCTTTCTCCGCCGGGCGGGCGGATATCATAACTGCGGCGCCATATCTTGACCTGATCTTCGCCGTATTTCTTTGCGGTTTCGGCCTTATTGAGACCTTGCAGTTCGCCGTACATCCGTTCGTTCAGCGCTTTGTCTCGTTCGGCTGGAATCGTCGTCTGTCCGATGACCTCGAGAGCCAGGCGAAGCGTCTCGTTCGCCCGCTGCAAGACGGACGTGAAGGCGCGGTTGAACCGGTAGGGACGGAGTTTTTCGCCGGCGTTTTTCGCTTCCTGGATCCCTCGCGGTGAGAGCGGCACATCCACCCAGCCGGTGAACCGATTCTCAAGATTCCACTGCGATTCGCCGTGTCGTAACAAGACAAGACGTCCCATGCCCATCCCTCCCGGTAGATCAACGTTGCGCCGGCAAAGAATACTGAATCGCGACTCCAAGTCAAGCGTTGCTTTCGCCCTACTTCGGCAGTACCATGCCGCACAATTTCAGCAGGATTGCTTTCGCTATGAGCACTGGTCCGTCATCCGAAAGCCACTGGCGCGCCGTCGAACGCTGGTGGATGAGAATGGGAGAGCGCCTCCAAGTACTCGATCGCGCGGAGTCATTTTTCAAAACCGCGGCAGGGAGCGGCCTGCTCGATCGTATCGGCCAAGTCGGCGGGCAAGTCGACTATATGCTTTTCGTGCTCATGCGCTATTGGGTGCCGACCGTACTACCCCCTGCCGGTCGCGAGCGCTTGACGAAAAATGATGCCGATTACTGGCTCGAATCGGAACAGGTTCTCAAAGCGGCGGCGACGCGGCTTCGAGAACTGAAACCCCTGATCGAATTGCTGACGACGCCAAACCCTGTGTCCGACAGCGGCCAGAGCATCAATCCCTCGCCTGTGGCGGAATTGGAGCTGTCGAGCATCGTCGAAGGGATTGCCGAGGCGGCAGGCAGTTATGGCGGACCTGACTATACGTCGATCATCAAGGCATTCGACCCAGTGCCCCTGAGGCAGACACAACCCTTTAAACATAACAAGAAACACAGTGCTGAACTCTGGGTCGTGTTCTTGTTGCGGGAACATTTCCGGAGTCTCGGGCTCGGCAAAGACCGGTACTGGCCGCTGATTGCGCCGCTGTGTACGGCAGCTGGCATCGTGGCCTCGAATGGGCAGGCCTATGGCCCCGATGAACTCAAAAGCTGGTGGCAGAAAAACTGGCCGCGAACCTATACGCAATTGGAGCAAAAACAGGAGGCTACCGATTCAGGGGGAGCGGCGTACGAGCAGGACTGGGGCTGGTTTCAGGCCTGGATCACCTGGCAGCGACAACGCTGAAAGGCGTGACGTCCCCGCCGTCTTGGCTCGTTTCTTCGGAACGTTGTCCGAGTCCAAGGCGCCTTCTTGAAACATTTTGAACATGGTGAGCGAAAAAATGAGATAGAAGACGACACCGACCCAGATGACGTAGGGCTGCACCCCACCCTCTTCTTTCATTGCGGCATGTTGTTGAGCCGGGTCATTCCAGGCCTGCTGTTTGATAGCGGCGATATGCTCACGGCAATGCCAGTAATACACATAGTTCGCAGTGGCGCCGGCGACCACGCTCCAGACGATTCCGCTGGTCATGTCGCCAGTCAGGTAGGTTGAGACCATCGGCCCCATCGCATAGACCGCCGCATAGAGATACATCTTCCTGTACAGAAACCAGAGAAATGAAACGTAGAGAAAGGCCGGCCAGTTCCAGGTGAGGGCGAATCGGGGCGCGTGCGGAGGGCCGAACTTTTGAAAGTGCTGTAAATAGCGGTCGGCGTTCGGACCGATGAAATCACGCCATAAGTCGCTGTCCGTGCGATTGATAAAGGGGGTCGATTCGGCGGAAGCCGTTGCCGGTGATCCCAGGTCGTTCCCGCATTGATAGCAGAAATTCGCGTCGTCTTGATTCTGTTGCTGGCACTGCGCGCAAGGTTTCATCGTTCAGAGAGTATCATATCGCCCGGAGCACGCGGTCACTTCTTCATCCATTTGCTTTCATCGCCATTCCTGTGCTAGGTTCCCTTACTTTACAACGGGATACGTCTGCCATGCCGACCGAAGAACTCAAGCAAAGCGCCGAACAATATCTGATGGGCACCTACGCGCGTCAACCGATCTCGATCGTGCGAGGGCGGGGAACGAAAGTGTACGATCTCGAGGGGCGTGAATACGTCGATTTTGTGGGAGGCATCGCCGTAAACCTTCTCGGCTATGGGCATCCCGACCTAGTCTTGGCGATCCAAAAGCAGGCAGCACAGCTCATTCATACGTCGAACCTGTATTACACGGAACCGCAGGTCAAGCTGGCGCAAATGCTCGTCGATCATTCATTTGCCGACCAGGTCTTTTTTTGCAACAGCGGGGCAGAAGCCAATGAGGCGGCCATCAAGCTCGCACGGCGCTATTCACACGACAAGTACGGGGCCGGCCGGTTTGAGATCATTACGATGAAACAGTCGTTCCATGGCCGTACGATGGCGACGCTGACCGCGACCGGTCAGGAAAAAGTGCAAAAAGGGTATGAGCCACTCGTTCCCGGATTCATGCACGTCACCTTCAATCACCTGGCCCAGCTGGAGCAGGCGGTGACCGAAAAGACTGCAGCGATCATGCTGGAACCGATCCAGGGCGAAGGCGGTGTTCACGTCGCCTCTCGGGACTATCTCAAGGCGGTTCGTGACCTGTGTACGCAACGGGATATCCTGCTGATCTTCGACGAAGTGCAGACAGGGATGGGCCGCACCGGGACGCTATTTGCCTATGAGCAGTTGGACGTGAAGCCGGACATCATGACGTTGGCAAAGGGCCTGGGCGGGGGCGTCCCGATCGGCGCCTGTTTGGCGACCGCGCCCGTAGCGAAAGCCTTCGGTCCGGGTGCTCACGCTTCGACGTTCGGCGGCAACCCGCTGGCCTGTGCAGCGGCGCTGGCCGTGTTCCGTGTTCTGCTCGAGGGGCGCATCCTGGATCAGGCTCGCCGGATGGGGGAGTACCTAAGCAAAGGCTTGTCCGAGTGTAAGGACTGCCATCACATGGTGCGGGACGTGCGCGGTTTAGGCCTGCTGCAAGGGATGGAAATCGCAATAGACGCCAGAACCGTCGTCGGGGACTGTCTGAAGCGGGGCTTCCTCGTCAACGCTGCTGGAGAACACGTACTTCGTTTTATTCCACCGTTGATCATCACGCAACCAGAAATCGACCGCCTGCTGGACGTGCTTTCGCAGATTTTTGATCGGCATGCCGCACAGTCGGCGGCTCATTGAAGGCCGGCGTCCCATGAAACCACCGCTCCAGCGCACATCCGGGCTCGTCAAGGATTTACTGGACGTCGCTGCTGTGCCCAAAGCCGAAGTGGAACGTCTGCTGGCACTGGCGACGGAACTCAAGACGAAGCAGCGCCGTGGCATCGCGCATCCCCTCCTGAAGGGCAAAACGCTCGGGCTCTTGTTCCAAAAGCCTTCGACGCGGACGAGAGTGTCGTTCGAAGCGGGGATGCATCAGTTGGGCGGCCACGCGCTGGTACTGCCGATGGCCGATATCCAGCTGTCACGAGGGGAAAGTGTGGCGGATACCGCGCGGGTTCTGTCCCGCTATCTGGACGGTATCGTTATCCGCACCTACGACCACGCCACCGTCGAGGAATGGGCTCGAGAAGCGACAATGCCCGTGATCAACGGTCTCACCGACTTGAGCCACCCTTGCCAGGCGTTGTCCGATCTCCTCACGATCAAGGAAAAGAAAGGAAGGCTCAAGGGGATCAAGATCGCCTATGTGGGAGATGGCAACAACGTCGCCAATTCTCTGATCGAAGCTGCAGCCAAAATGGGTATGGCGATCACACTCGGCTGTCCCTCCGGTTATCAACCGGATCAACATGTGGTCGATCTGGCGCGCGTCGAAGCCGTCAAAACCGGCGCGGTGATCGAACTGGGCCAAGATCCGTACGTGGCCGTCAAAGAAGCGGACGTCGTCTACGCCGATGTCTGGATCAGCATGGGCCGTGAACGCGAACAGGCCAGGCGGCTCCGGGTGCTGGCACCGTATCAGGTCAACAGCCGGCTCATCACCAAAGCCAAGCCGGATGCGATCGTGATGCATTGCCTGCCTGCCCACCGCGGAGAAGAAATCACCGCCGAGGTCTTAGACGGTCCGCAGTCCGTCATTATCGATCAGGCGGAAAACCGACTGCATATGCAGAAAGCCATTTTGACGAACCTGTTGGGAAAAAGGAGACAAGCGCAACGATGAGTCGCGGGATCAAGAAAATCGTGCTGGCCTATTCGGGAGGCCTCGATACCTCGGTCATTCTGAAATGGCTTCAGGAGACCTACGAAGCCGAGGTGATTGCGTTTTGCGCCGATCTCGGGCAGGGCGAGGACCTGCAGGCTATCAAGGCCAAAGCCCAGAAGCTCGGCGTCAAAAAGGTCTATGTCGAGGATCTGCGTGAATTGTTTGTGAAAGAATACGTGTTTCCGATGCTTCGCGGCAACGCCATGTACGAAGGCTCGTATTTATTGGGTACCTCGATCGCGCGTCCGTTGATCGCCCGCCGCCAGGCCGAAATTGCGCTGAAGGAAGGGGCTGAAGCCGTCTCGCACGGCGCGACGGGGAAAGGCAATGATCAAGTCCGTTTCGAATTGACCTACATGGCGCTCGCGCCCGGTCTGAAAATCATTGCTCCCTGGCGTGAATGGACCATGCGTTCCCGCCGCGAATTGATCGAATATGCCGATCGCCATGGCATTCCGGTGACGGCAACGAAGTCGAAGCCCTACAGCATGGACCTCAATTTGTTCCATGTGAGCTACGAAGGCGGCATCCTTGAGGACCCCTGGGAGTCTCCGCCGGAGGAGATTTTCCAGATGACGGTGTCGGCGGAGAAGGCCCCAAACAAACCGCAGGAAGTGGAGATCGATTATGAAGCCGGCAATCCGGTGGCGGTCGACGGCAAGAAAATGAGCCCGGCCACGCTGCTCGCCCACCTCAACAAGTTGGGTGGCGCGCATGGCGTCGGGCGGGTTGATCTGGTCGAAAATCGCTACGTCGGCATGAAGTCGCGGGGCGTCTATGAGACGCCGGGAGGCACGATACTGCACGTGGCTCATCGCGGATTGGAATCGCTGACGATGGACCGGGAGGTTCTGCACTTCAGGGATAGCCTGATTCCCCGCTACGCCGGGTTGATCTACAACGGCTATTGGTTCAGCCCGGAGCGCGAGATGGTGCAAAAGGCCATCGACGAAGCTCAACAAGACGTCACCGGCACGGCGCGGGTCAAGCTGTACAAGGGCAGCTGCACCTTGGCGGGACGGAAATCAAAACGGTCGCTCTATCGACTCGACATCGCGACCTTCGAAGAGGACGAAGTGTACAACCAGAAAGATGCAGAGGGCTTTATCCGCCTGAACGCACTGCGGTTGAAAATCCGTGCGCAACGCAAAAAGGCGTCGTCCTGATGACGAAAGGGCGAACAGGTAATGGTCTTGCCGACGGAAAGGCCTGGAGCGGACGGTTCCGCGAACCGACGCACCGGCTTGTCGAAGCCTTCACCGGCTCGGTGACGGTCGATCGGAGACTGTACGCGCAGGATATTCAGGGGAGCATCGCCCATTGTAAAACCCTGCAGAAGGCGCGTGTGCTGACGTCGGGTGAGACTCGGACGATCGTGCGGGCCCTCGAGTCGGTGAAAACCGAGTTAGACCGGGGCCGATTCAAATTTTCACCGCAGGACGAAGATATTCACATGGCTATCGAGCGGCGGCTCACGGAGGTGATCGGTCCGCTGGGCGGCAAGCTGCACACCGGACGAAGCCGGAATGATCAAGTGGCGTTGGACGTCCGGCTCTATCTCCGCCATCAACTCGAAGGGTTCGCCACACGGCTCCAGGAGTGCCAGCGCGTCCTTGTGGCCAAGGCCAAGGCGCATCGCACGGTGGCAATGCCAGGCTACACGCACTTCCAGAGGGCTCAACCCGTCCTGTTCGCGCACCATCTCCTGGCCTATGTGGACATGCTCGAGCGCGACAAGGGGCGCATACAGGATGCGCACGGACGATTGAACGTGATGCCGCTGGGATCCGGAGCGTTGGCCGGCACCAACTACCCCGTCGACCGGCGGTATACGGCCGGCTTGCTAGGGTTTCCCCAAGTGACGACCAACAGTCTCGATGCCGTCTCTGATCGCGACTTCATGATCGAGATCGCCGCCGCGCTGTCGATCACGATGATGCATCTCTCACGGCTGAGCGAAGAACTCATTGTGTGGTCGTCGCAGGAGTTTCGGTTCGTCGATCTCCCGGAAGGGTTTTGCACCGGCAGCAGCATGATGCCCCACAAAAAAAACCCGGATGTACCTGAACTGATCCGCGGAAGAACAGGCCGGGTATACGGCCAGCTGATCAATCTTTTGACCACGATGAAAGCGCTTCCCTTGAGTTATAATCGGGACTTGCAGGAAGATAAGCCTGCCCTGTTCGATGCGTTGGACACGGTCACGGCCTCACTTCAAGTCTTGACGGAATTGATGCGTCGGCTCAAAGTAAACCGGGAAAGCCTAAAACAGGCCGTTCAGGGCGGCGGGCTCCTCGCGACGGAACTGGCCGACTATCTGGTCGGCAGGGGGATCCCGTTTCGAGAAGCGCATGGCATCACTGGCCGGGTGGTGCGTTCCGCGTTGGAACGCGGGCGCGAGCTTACGTCGTTTACGCTCGAAGAACTGCGCCAGTTCTCCGACCGTTTCGACAAGGGCGTCTTCGCACGGTTGACCGTGCAGGCGGCGATCGATCGCAAGGCCCAGATCGGTGGCACTGCCCGAGGACAAGTCGAACAACGGATCAAGCAACTCGAACGGATGTTGTCGTGAACATTGTGCTCGTCGCACTTGCCGTATGGTTCGTTGCGGCTTGCGGAACCATGGGGGCGCCGATTCCTCCGGAGGATGTTGGGGTGACCCCTACCATCGAACGGCAAAAGAGGCTGGACGCGGATGCCGCGAAGCGGGAGGTCGAGGAATCGCAGCCTGTCCTTGAACCGATGGGCCAGGATGTGGATCTGCCGGCGTTACAGCCGGTGGGGACCCGGTAACCGTGTGAATTGCCGATCGACGCATTTGACACCTCTGTAATATCTGTAACATCTACGACGAAGTGAGGAGGGACCGATGGCTCTGATCCAACCGACGCGACAAGGACAACCGCTCCAGCCCAAAGCGGGGACGCGGCTTCTACTCGTCGACCCCTATCCTCGAAACAACCAGTATCATCTCACCGCCTCGGAAAGACGAGCCGTGTGGTTTCCCAAGCTGAGCTTGCCGACCATCGCGGCCTATACGCCCGAATCCTGGAACGTCGATTTGGTCGATGAAGCGGTCCAAGACATCGACTTCGATCATCCCTGCGACATGGTCGGTCTCTCGATCATGACCTGCTATGCGCCTCGAGCCTATGAGATCGCCAAGGAATTCAGAAAGCGCGGCAAAACGGTGGTCATGGGTGGCGTGCATCCGACGTATTGTCCGGACGAAGCCCTCCAGCACGCGGATGCTATTGTGTGCGGAGAAGCGGAAGATCTATGGCCTCGATTGGTGGCGGATTATGAAGCCGGATCGATGCAGCGCGTCTATAAGATGACGGCGTTTCCTTCACTGGAACGTTACAAGCCCCCACGCGTCGAATTACTGAGCCCCGATTCCTATATGACCCGCCAGTGCAGTTTCACGACCAGGGGCTGCCACTTCGATTGCGAGTTTTGTAGCGTGTCTCCCTTCAACGGGAAGACCACGAGGCGCCGGCCGGTTGATGAGGTGATCTCGGAACTCAAGAACGTGCAGCGGTGGGTTCGTAGTGAATTGGTTGAGCGCATCCGCGATGAACCGCTGTGGCGAGCATTTCTTTCGACGCTGAAGATACGGGTGGGTCTTGAAGACGGCAGCATCGTGGCCTTCGTCGACGACCTGCACAACAGCAACCGGGCCTATTGCCGCGAACTCTGGACCGCTCTCAAACCGCTCAAAATCAAGTGGGGCTGCCAGTCCACGTTGTTTCTCGGCGACGACGAGGAGATGGTCAAGTTGGCTGCCGAAAGCGGCTGTGTCTCGGTGTTCGTCGGGATGGAATCGCTCGACGAAGACTCCCTCGATGAAACCAACAAGCCGTTCAATCGGGTGAAGAAGTTTTCCAAAGAGATTCAGATGTTCCACAAATACGGCATCATGGTGAATCCCGGCATCGTGTTTGGCTTCGACAACGACGACGAGGCCGTCTTCGAGCGTGCGGTCGATTTTCTCACGAAGAACCACGTGGAGCTGGCCTACTTCAACGTGCTCACGCCGCTGCCCGGAACGGCGTTGTTCGACCGGTACAACAACGCCGGACGGATCTTTGACCGCGATTGGTCGAAGTATGACGGAAAGCATGTCGTCTTCCAGCCGAGCCGGATGACCCCCGAGCAACTGCAAGAGGGGTTCCACTGGGCAAATCATCAGTTTTATTCGCTACCAAACATCTGGTATCGGCTTGCCGGTACAAAGCAACGGCTGGTCGCCCGGTGGGAAATGAACCGGGAATTCCGCAAGCTGGTCAAACGAAGCTGTCCGAAGGGGAAATTGTCTCCGCTTGCCGCGGTGCTCAAGAATTTGCAGGCAAAACTGCCCGTGCTGGATACGGATCATCTCATTCCCAGCGCATTGCATGCACTCAAACAGCGATTCGATCCGAAAGCGGCGTCGGCAGAGCAACTGACACTGAACATCAAAGTGAAGAGGCACGACAAGTTCGCCGCATTGTTCATGGACCTCGAAGGAGCGCTGGACCGGCTGAACGTTCACGAACTCATCAATCGAATCAAAGAAGCGGCCGAAAAGGCGAAAATGGACGTCATCGTGAACTTCGAGCATCTGAAACTGGCCGCGCCCGACGCGCTCAGCGCGCTCGTCGATTCGGACGCCATCAAGGCCGCCGTCCCCCACGTGAAGGTGCGATACCGCAAATTCAAAGACGCCTTTGAAACCTCCATGCAAGGCCTGTCGCTGGCAGGCCTGGAAATGCTGATCGAGGATTTCCAGGATGCATAATTTCGAGTATCGCGACGGAGAGCTCTATTGCGAGCAGGTGCCGCTAAGCCAGATCGCCAAGCAGGTCGGCACGCCTTGCTATGTCTATAGCCATGCGACGCTGATCCGGCACATCCGGGCCTATGACAGCGCGTTCAAGACTGTTCCCCATGTGATCGCGTTTGCCATGAAGGCCAATTCCAATCTGGCGATTCTGCGCCTGATGGCGAAAGAAGGTAGCGGGGTGGACATCGTCTCCGGCGGAGAATTGTTTCGCGCGTTGAAGGCCGGCGTGCACCCCTCCAAAATCGTGTTTGCCGGTGTGGGAAAGAACGCAGACGAGATCCGTGACGCCTTGAAGGCCGACATTCTGATGTTCAACATCGAATCGTCGGCGGAGATGCACGCAATTAACGACGTGGCGGCTTCCATCGGGAAGATTGCCCCCGTCGCACTGCGGATCAACCCCGACATCGATCCTAAAACCCATCCCTACATCTCGACGGGACTGAAAAAGAGCAAGTTCGGCATCGCGGCTGATCGTGCCCTGGAAGAATTCCGCGTGGCTTCGACGCTGCGACATATCCACGTCGTGGGCGTCCACGCACATATTGGTTCGCAACTGACCGAAGTGACCCCTTTTGTTGAGTCCTTGAAAAAGGTCCTTGCACTCGTTCACACGCTCAAAGGACAGGGGATCAACATCAGATATCTCAATATCGGCGGCGGATTGGGTATTACCTATTCAGACGAAAAACCACCCTTGCCGCACGAACTGGCCGACGCCGTGTCGCCGCTCGTCAAGGGGTTGGATCTCACGCTGGTCATGGAGCCGGGACGGGTGATCGTCGGCAATGCGGGCATTCTCGTAACCAAGGCCTTGTATGAGAAGATCGGCGAGAGCAAGCGGTTCATCATCGTCGATGCGGCGATGAACGACCTGATCCGGCCGAGCCTGTACAGCGCCTATCACGACATCCGCCCAGTGTCCGAAGCCTTGCTGCATCGGCCGAAACACTCGGTCGATGTGGTGGGACCGGTCTGTGAATCTGGCGACTTCCTTGCCAAGGATCGCTCATTGCCGGAGGTGAAACCGGGTGACTTGTTGGCCGTCATGAGTGCGGGCGCCTATGGCTTCGTCATGGCCTCCAACTACAATTCCCGGCCACGCGTGCCAGAGGTGTTGGTCAAGGACAATGAGATCCATGTGATTCGTGCCCGTGAGACGTATGAAGATCTTGTTCGAGGCGAGACGATCCCGGCCTTCTTGAACTGACCCATGCAAGCGCAGGATGGTCAAAAAGGTCGACATCTCACCCGCCCAGCCCCGACGCGCCGAGACGCGTCTCTCCGCGAACGAGGCCTCAGCGAGCGCAGAGCGAAGCGAGAGGAGTGAACATGTTTAGCGGCTCTATAGTGGCAATCGTCACGCCCTTCCGCAACGGCAAGGTCGACGAACGTGCCTTCAATGATCTCATCGAATGGCAGATCACGAACGGCACGAACGGCATCGTGCCGTGCGGCACCACTGGTGAATCGGCGACGTTGACGCATGAGGAGCATCACCGCGTCGTGAAGCTCACCGTTGAGGTCGTCAAGGGTCGGGTGCCGGTCATTGCCGGGACTGGATCGAACAGCACCGACGAAGCCATTTCGCTCACTCGACACGCCAAAGAGGCCGGCGCCAACGGGGCGTTGCTGATCACGCCTTATTACAATAAGCCGACCCAGGAGGGATTGTATCGCCACTATAAAGCTGTCGCCGAGGCCGTTGATATTCCTCTCGTGCTCTACAACATTCCCGGCCGCACCGGCGTCAACATGTTACCGGCGACGGTCGCGCGTCTCGCCGTGATGAAAAATATCGTCGGCGTCAAGGAAGGAAGCGGAAACGTCCAGCAGGCCTCCGACATTGCGCAGTCGTGCGGTGATCGCCTGACCGTTCTGGCCGGTGACGATGCACTGACTCTGCCTATGATGGCCGTAGGCGCCAAGGGTGTCATTACGGTGACAGCCAATATCATGCCCAAGGAAATGGCACAATTGGTCGCTTCGTTCCAGGCCGGTCGCATCGACGAATCCCGTCGCATTCATTTCGCGCTCTCACCACTGTTTGCCGCATTGTTCTACGAAACGAACCCCATTCCCGTGAAGGAAGCGATGGGAATGATGGGCAAGATCGATCCAGAACTGCGGTTACCGCTTTGCGCCATGGGCACTGACAACCGCAACCAGTTGGCCCGCGTCATGAAGGAACTGCGGCTGATCTAACCGTCCGTCGCTCTGAAAGCTCACGTCCCATGATCAAAGTCATCGTTGCCGGGGCTGCTGGCCGAATGGGAAGCCGGTTGGTCGCCTTGATCAAAGAATCTGCTGCCTTGACGCTCGCCGGCGCGATCGAAGGAAAGGGGCATCAGGCATTGGGAGAGGACGCCGGCGAAGCAGCCGGGGTCGGCAAGGTCGGTCTTCCGATTACCGGTGACCTTCCTGCTCTGCTCGATCGCGGTGAGGTGGTCATTGATTTTTCGGCCCCTGAGGCCACGCTGGGGCACCTGCGTGCGGTCGCCGAACATCGACGGGCAATGGTGATCGGCACGACGGGTTTCAATCCCGCTGAATTGGAAGAGCTCAAGTCATTGACCCGCAAGGTCCCCTGCGTGTTCTCTCCCAACATGAGCGTCGGCGTGAATCTGATCTACAAGGTGATCAGCGAAATGGCCAAAACGTTGGGAGATGATTATGACATCGAAGTCATCGAGGCTCATCACCGGCTGAAGAAGGATGCACCAAGCGGAACGGCGCTCAAGATTGCGGAAGTCTTGGCCCGAGCGGTGGATCGCGACCTAAATCAGGTCGGCGTCTATGCCCGCAAGGGTCTGATCGGAGAACGGAAGAAGCAAGAAATCGGCATTCAGACGATTCGTGCCGGCGACATCGTGGGAGACCACACGATTCTGTTCGGAGGGATGGGGGAGCGCATTGAGGTGACCCATCGGGCCAGCAGCCGGGATACCTTCGCGCGCGGTGCATTGCGCGCGGCGAGCTGGGTCGTCAAGCAGCCTCCTGGTCTGTACGACATGATGGATGTCCTGAACCTGAAATAGGACACTCAACGGTGTCTTGCTGTGAGGAAAGATCTGTCGAGTTTTACAGGAAGTAATGAGATCAGAACAGGGAGGAAGAGGACCGCTGTCTTGAAAGAAGCCGAAGCTTCGCCGCGGCGGCCTCAGCTCGTCAGAAACGATCGGAAAAATTCGTCATCGTGTCAATGTCTGGCCGTAATCGGACGAGGTTCTAGATCCGCTGCCTTCCGACGACCACAGTTCAAACACGCGAACACGGTGATCGCCAGCCCGGCATCCAAATCCACTGCCCGTTCCGGTAACATTGTCCCGCGACATTTATCACAGGTCTTCATGGTAGTCACTGTAGCATTCACATCAGGAGATGCCTATCCATCGGAAGTACGGGGAAAGACGGGATTTAGGCCCGGAAGAAAGGCGAAAGTCTAGGCCATTTGAGCTAGGACGATCCTGTCAACCTCTTCGTTTTGAGGACGCTGATTGGCCGGGAGCATTGTTGACAGAATGGCAACCCTCCCATAGGATTGTGGCCTCATTCTCGCGTTCCCACTATGTATAGAATTATCTTCATTCTTATCCTCCTTATCATCCTCTATTTCCTTCTGCGCAGCGCTTTCCGGGAATTCGGGAGCCGACAGCCCGAGCGGCTGCCGACGAGCAAAGATCAGATGGTGCAGGATCCTGTCTGCCGGGTTTTCGTTCCGCGAGGGTCAGCGGTGACTGAGGTTATCGGGGGACAGACCTATTGTTTCTGCAGCCAAGGCTGTGCGGCGACGTTTCAAAAACAGATGACGGGGTAGGAGGTTGAGGAGAGTAGCCGACGCGGGTCCTGTCGCCGGAGTTGCAGGACGATCAGCAACCTGAGTAGCTATAGTCGTCGAGTTTTTCTTCCTTGTCGAACTTGAGCGTGATCTCGCACTGATTCGGCTTGAAGTTGAACAAAGGTGGTCCGGATTTACCGCCGGCGATACGATAATAGGTCCAGGTTTCACCGCCGAAGAAGCGAGGTGCCTTGCCGCTGGGTTCGCCCCAATTCTTAAGGAACCAGGCCTTGTCCTTCCCCTGCAACTCGGCCGGCTTCAATGATTGTTCGAGGTAAGGATTGCTTCCTCCACAGCCGGAGAGAAACAAGCATGCAGCCAACACCCACACCCATCGTCGCGTCATCGGACTTGTCTCCTGGATTCGAGCCCGCTATGAGAAGCCGATCCGGTCGCGAAGGATTCTAACCGCGGGTCCGATAGGTGTCAAACCGGGAGAAGCTGTTTGCATCATCAATAGGATTCTTTCTACAATCAAAGATCGGATCTGCTTCGCAGTAGCTTCAAGCCATGAAAGGACATTGCCATGAAATTCTTTCTTGATACGGCCAGCGTCAAAGAAATCCAGGAGGCCGCCAGCCTTGGGTTGTTGGACGGAGTCACGACCAATCCTTCGCTGGTGGCAAAAGAAGGTCGGGTGTTCCGTGAAGTGCTCGTCGAGATTTGCAATATCGTCGACGGACCGATCAGCGCCGAGGTGGTGAGCATCGAAGCCGACGCGATGGTGAAGGAAGGGCGGGAACTGGCTAAGATTCACAAGAACATCGTTGTAAAGGTACCTTTGATCGCGGAAGGCCTTAAAGCCACGAAACGTCTGACGGCTGAAGGCATTCGAGTAAACGTCACGCTCTGCTTCTCACCCACGCAAGCCCTACTCGCCGCGAAAGCCGGTGCCTGGTGTGTCTCTCCCTTCATCGGTCGGTTGGACGACATCAGCTCGAATGGCATGGAGTTGATCCGGCAGATCGTCACGATTTACAAAAATTATGATTTCAAAACCTATGTGCTCGTTGCGAGCGTGCGGCATCCCCAACATGTCGTCGAAGCGGCGTTGGCTGGTGGGCACATCTGTACGATGCCGTTTGCCATCTTCCAACAGATGGTCAAGCATCCGTTGACCGATATCGGCCTCAAGAAATTCCTCGCGGATTGGGACACCCAGAACAAGAAATAGCCGCTCTGCTGTAGCGCAGGCCAGAGCCTCTGGTCTGCGCGCATGGGCGGCTTAGCCTTGGCGAATGGCGTTGTGGGCTTTGGCGAACACGGCATGAAACATCGGCCTGGTGAGCTTCCCCGTGAACGTGTTCTGCTGGCTGGGATGATAGGAACCGACGAGGGTCACACCCCAGGGCAGGCGGTAGAGCTGTCCGTGACCAAAGGTCGGAAGCGGTGACGGAAGGGATCGTCCCTCTTCGCGGCAGGCCTTGAGATAGTGATCAAACGCGATCTTTCCCAACGTCACGACAACCTGCAGCTTCCTCAACAGTCGAAGTTCCTCCCTCACATAGGGACGACAGCGTTCGAACTCTTCGGGCAGCGGCTTGTTATCGGGAGGCGCGCAACGCACCGCCGCCCCGATGTAGCAGTCCGACAAGAGCAGGCCGTCGTCTTTGTGCTGGGAAGTTGTCTGATTCGCGAATCCGAATGTGTACAGCGCTTCGTACAGCCAGTCGCCGCTCCGATCACCGGTGAAAATGCGGCCCGTGCGGTTGCCGCCATGTGCTGCCGGAGCCAAGCCGAGGACGTAGAGGCGCGCAGCCGGATCGCCGAAACCGGGGACCGGCCGACCCCAGTAGATCCAGTCACGATACTGCCGGCGCTTTTCCCTGGCGACCGCCTGCCGGTACGTCACAAGTCGCGGACAGGCAGTGCATGAGGCAATGCGTTGATTCAGGACTGTCAGCGATTTCATCGCGCGGAAGTGTAACATGTTTGTGAAAGGCGATCCTGCTTGCCGGAGCTGTGGCTTGCTGCTAGCATGACAACCGTGAGGCAGAATAGATCCGTTCAACATGGAGGAACGATGGTTATGGCGAAGCGGTGGCTGTCCGTGGTGCTCGCAGCGGTAGTGGCGGTAGCGCTTCCGGCCTCCGGGAAGGGCCAACCCCAGCCAGAGTCCTCGAGAGAAACCCCTGCCCCAGCGGGCGTCAATGGTGAGTCGGAACGCGATCTCGTTCTTCCCGATCCGCTCGATGCGGCTAATGAGCCGGAAGATCGCCTCGTCATTCTTCCCGAGATCAAACGGGATGGAGAGCGGTTCTATCTCAGTTCCTTCAAACTTCCCGACAAGCTGACATTTGCAGGACAGCCCGTGCCGCTCGACAATTGGCAAGTTCGCGAACGCATTGAATATGAATTTTATCAATTCCTGGAGGACCAGGGGGAAAGCATCATTCTGGCCAAACGCACGGGTCGCTGTTTCCCTCCCGCGGAGCGGCAACTGGCAGAGGCCGGATTACCCGACGATCTTAAGTACATGCTGCTCGTCGAAAGTAAATGTATTTCCGCGGCATACTCGAGAGCCAAGGCCTCGGGACCCTGGCAATTCATGCCCTCAACAGGTCGGCGGTATCAGCTGAAAAGCGATGCGGTGCGTGATGAGCGCCGGAACCTTGAGATGTCCACGGAAGCGGCGGTGAAGTACCTCAAGTATCTGAAAGATTTTCAGAGCAACGACTGGTTCATGGCCATGGCCTCGTACAACGCCGGCGAAGAGCGCGTCCGGAAGCTGCTGAAGGAGCAAAAGGTGACGGACTTTTGGAAAATGCATGGGCCCCGGGAGACCATGCGCTACGTGCCGCGCATCATTGCCGCCAAGGAGATTTATTCTCAGCCCGAGAAATATCTTGGGCTGAGCAAGAAAGATCTGTATATTCCGCTCGAGACCGAAACGATCACGGTCTATATTAAGGAATCGCAGCGTCCGCTGACGTCTATCGCCGAGGAGTTCGGTACCTACTTTCTGGAACTCAAATTGCTGAATCCCGAATTCAAAAAAGATTTCCTGCCCCACGGCACCTATCAAATCAAGGTACCTCGTCAAACCTGCCCTTCGCGTTGTTTCAAGCAAGAGAAGTCTCCGTAGCCCGATGGGGAAAACGGCCGTCAGCGTCCGGCTGCCACCGGCGATTCTTCCCACTGCAGCCTTTTAGCGTCCATTCATGCTGATCAGGCTGCCTGCTTCCCCCGTCCGCCCATTGCTGACCAGGATGTTGAAACAGGCACTGGATTCCGTCCATGCCGGTCAGGCGCTGCGACGGACACTTCGTAAGGACGGTGATGAACTCATCATTGGGCGTCGCCGCTATAACCTACGCGACTATGAGCGAGTAGTCGTCGTTGGGGCGGGGAAAGCGGCCGCCGCGATGGCCCGCGCGATTGAGCCGATTCTTGGACGCCGCTTGGATGACGGACTGGTCATCGTCAAGTATGGCCATGGGCTGCCTACCAGGCGCATCACTGTGGCAGAGGCCGGCCATCCAGTTCCCGATCGGGCTGGTCTGATGGCAGCCCGGCGCATCATGGCGCTCGTCGCCGGCCTCACCGGACGCGATTTGCTGTTTGTGTTGCTCTCGGGAGGTGCTTCGAGCCTGATGCCCGCACCGGTCTCCGGACTGACGCTCAGCGACAAACAACGCATCACTGATCAGTTACTGCGGAGCGGCGCTGACATTGGCGAAATCAACACCGTGCGCAAGCATCTGTCGACTCTCAAAGGCGGAGGGCTCGCGAGCTTAAGTGATGCCACAACCGTCACGCTTCTGCTCTCCGATGTGATCGGCGATGATCTCAGTGCCATCGGGTCAGGGCCGACGGCCCCTGATCCGACGACATACAATGACGCCATCACGTGCTTGCGGCGGCATGGCCTTTGGACGTCGGCCCCAAGCACTGTACGGCGGCATCTCACGAGCGGTATTAAAGGGCGGCTGACCGAGACACCGAAACCAGGGGCCAAACTGTTCAGGCGCATTCACTATGAAATCATCGGCAACAATGCGACGGCGCTCGCCGCTCTCACCACGACGGCGCGGTCGGCAGGATGGCGAATCGTCCTCTTGCCTCCGCTGATGAAAGAAGCCCGCAAAGCCGGTGCAGACATGGGCATACTGGCGCGTCGCATTCTCAAACAGCAACGCTCCGGGACAGGACCCTGTTGTGTCGTCGCCGGAGGAGAGACCGCCGTCACGGTGACCGGAGGTGGCAAAGGCGGACGCGCTCAGGAGTTCGCGCTGGCCGCCGCGAGAGCAATGGCCGGCTTACCTCATGTCTATGTCGCCGCTGTGGCTACCGATGGCACCGATGGTCCGACCGACGCTGCCGGCGCTTTCGTCAGTGGGGACACGTGGAGCGATGCCCGTCGAATCGGAGTGGATCTTAATATTGCGTTGAACCGCAATGACAGTTACCACGCACTGAAGCGTCTCAATTGCCACATCCTGACCGGTCCCACCAGCACCAACGTCAATGATCTTTACCTCCTGTTTGTCTTCTAGTTAGTATCGCGGTCGATGGCTTCTCCATTGGTCCTTCCCCTTTCCCGCTGCACTGATCCTGTGCTGGTCGGCGGAAAAGCCGCCGGGCTCGCGCGTCTGCTTGAAGGCGGCTTGTCGGTTCCTGACGGCTGCTGTGTGACGACACACGCATATACACAATCCCTTGAAACCATCGGTTTCGTGCCGGGCGAGCGCTGGCGCCGTGCCTTTGAGAAAAGCGGGGAAGAGCGGAGGCAGGAGCTGCGGGACTGCAGGAACACGATCGGCCGGTTGGAGCTGTCCGGCCTTCTCAAGGTGGTATGGGAAACGTTGGAGCAAAGGGCCGATGCACATAAAACGCTATGGGCCTTGCGGTCATCGGCCAGCAATGAAGACATGGCACGTACGAGCGCAGCGGGCTTGTATCGCACATCATTGGGCGTGAGATGGGAGGACCTCGCGCAGAGCATCACCGATATCTGGGCGTCGCTGTGGAACGAGCGCGTGATGGAGTACATGATCAGATCGGGGTCCGCCGAGGTCCCGCCCGCCATGGCCGTCATCATTCAACCACTGCTCAACGCCATGAGTGCCGGCGTCGCCTATTCCATTGATCCCGTTACCGGCCGGGACATTCATGTGACCATCAATGCCGTCCGAGGATTGGGCCAGCCGCTGGTCGACGGGACCGTCACGCCCGATCAGTATCTCGTCGAGACAGTTTCCGGTCGGCCTCTTCGTGTCACCCGACGCATGTCCGGACGGCAGCACGAGCGACTGGTTGTCTCCGCCCGCGGTATTGCCATGGAGCCGGTTCTCTCTACCGAACGGGATCAGCCGCTGTTATCCGACGAGCAATTAGTCGAAATCGCGACGTTGACGAAGCACATCGAACGTGGCTTCCAGAGGCCGGTAGATGTGGAATGGGCCATCGATGGCGAACGACTTTGGGCCTTGCAGGCCCGACTCGTCACGACGGTCCAGGCGAGTGCGGAACCGACAGACGAAGAAAGCGAGTGGTCGCGTGCCAATTTCAAAGAGACAATGCCGGAGGTGCCGAGCCCTATGGGGCTGTCGTTCCTGGAACATTTTATGGAGACCTATATCGTCTCGCACTATCGGCGGTTGGGCTGCCGGATTCCTTCCGGCCTTCACTCAGTTCGATTGTACGCCGGTCGCCCCTACTTGAATGTGACGCTGTTTCATCTCCTCGTCGGTCAGCTCGGAGGCGACCCCAACCTAAATGCGGAACAAATGGGCGGTGAGGCCATTCGATCGGGTCCTCCGGTGAAGAGGCTCGGTGGACCTGCGTTGTTGCGCGCCGGTTGGCTCATGTGGCGTGAGATGCGACGGGTCGTCCGGCACAATGCTGCATATTTTGCGGAGATGAAAGCACTGGCCGCGCGATACAACCGCGAGCGAGTCCGGCAATTGTCGCTCGCTGAGGTCGGGACACAGCTGGATGAACTCGGACGCTGGCTTGAGTCCCGTGAGATGACGTTCGGCATCGCAGCAGGAACGGGACAGTGTCTGCAAGCCTTCAACCGGCTTCTGCCCCGCTGGCTCGGACCGGACTGGCGGGGGTTGCTCAACGAGGCACTGCAAGGGCAAGGCACGGTGATCAGCGCTCAACAAATTGTGCGCATCGCCGATTTGGTCGAACTGGCCCGCCGGGATGGCGTCGTTTCGAATGCACTTCACCGTGGACTGCACCGTGGAGGGGAGTCAGGTGAGTATCGCCAACTGTTCGAGAGGAGCCCGTTCCTCTCCGCCTTCGACCGCTATCTCGAGGACTATGGCCATCGCGCTGTAGGCGAGTCCGACATCATGTCACCGCGGTTGGCTGATCAGCCTGAGGTACTCCTCGAGGTGATCCGCACGCAGCTTGAGGGGCCGCCTGTGACTCCGGGCGAATTGATTCGGCGACAGCGAAGTATCAGAGATCAGGCATTGGCGGTGATCAGGGCGCGTTGCGGCTGGCACCTCGAACGCTGGCTCGTCTTTCAATGGTGGTATCGACGCCTCTGCCGATTTTTTACGTTACGGGAAGCCAATCGTCACCATCTCATGTGGTATTCACTTGCGGCGAGAGAGCTGCTGCTCCGCCTGGGTGAACTGCTGGCGGATCGTGGCCTGTTTACCAATACGGAAGATGTTTTCTTCCTGACGTTGCGGGAGCGTGAAGCGTTGAATGCGGCACCGACGAACACGTGGGCTGCGCTCATCCAGGCCCGCCGTTCCGAACGGGAGCATTGGAAGACACTCGAGGTTCCAGACATCTTCCGAGGGTGGGCAGATCCGCACCAGTCGTCTCGCCAAGCCTCGCCGGATGTCGATGGATGGCTACGCGGCATCCCCGTCAGTTCCGGCATCGTGAGCGGTCCGGTCCGGTTCGTGCGAGGGACGACGGATTGGAGTCGTGTCAAACGCGGCGATATCATCGTGGCTCCGGTCATCGATCCAGGGATGGCCCCATTGTTCGGGATCGCGGGGGGCTTGGTCGTTGAAATGGGGGGCACCTTGTCCCACGGAGCCATCATTGCGCGCGAGTTTGGCTTGCCCACGATCGCCAACGTCGTGTGCGCGATGTCGCGTCTCACCGAAGAGGAGCAGGTCACCATCGATGCGGCGCAGGGCGTGGTCAAACGTCATGCCGTCTCGGGACCCTAACAGGCTCCCGTCGTCAAATTGGTGCGCTGGGACAGGGGCTCGCTTCATCAACCTTCGCGAGGTCCAGGCGGTTCTCAACAACCCTAAGGAAATGCTGTTGATCGACTGACTGTAGAAACGATAGGGCCAAACGGCTCTGCCTTGACGTTTCGCGTGAGTTTACGTAACCTCCCGAAACTAAACGGACTATCGACCTGTCGAGACATCAGCACCGACCACCCAACCTTTACGGCCCTGTGACGACGCGGAGCGCGAGCTATGGTTGAGAGTACTGCCTTTATCCTAGGGCTGGTCGGGGGCGTTGTGTTCGGCGCACTGTCAGCGGGCCTGTGGTGGTCTGCCCGTCTGAAGGCGCGATTCGAGGAGGAGGTGTTGGCGGCCACCGAGCGCGCCAATCGTGCGGAAACACTTGCCGACGAATTACGCCATTGTGTGGTAGAGGACCGCGAGGAGCTGAGTCGACTTCGCGGCGAGCTCGCCGAAGCGATGGTCGCGCATGCGAAGGCGAATCTCGCGGCGCACACGATGGAGGACTTCGCCGCGCACACGCTCGATTGGGTTGCTCCACTCGCGCTCGACTACGCCGACGCGACGGTCCACGAGATTCCGCCCAACGGCCAGGGAATCGCTGCGCTGATGGC
>Ga0081455_10000642_pt1 | contig 45291 bp, 38 predicted proteins | sample TabmetS3T2R1_FD_70207 | JGI IMG/M metagenome (GOLD analysis project Ga0081455, IMG submission 70207) | Tabebuia heterophylla rhizosphere microbial communities from the University of Puerto Rico - S3T2R1 | ecosystem: Host-associated > Plants > Roots > Rhizosphere ...
GTCGAAATCGATCTGCGTTCCCGCCGCGACCGCGTCGGCGAAGGCCCGGCGGGCGATGTATTGCAGCGCGTCGAGCAGCTCCGCGTTATGCCCCAGCAACAGAGGCAGGTCGAATCCCTGGAACATGACTTCGATGTGGTCCGGCTCCAATTCGCTCACTTCGACTCTCAGATCGAGCGACGATTTGTCGATCAGATCTTTCACGAAGCTTTCGACCTTAGTTCTCAATCCTTCGAAATTTTCCCGTGTCATAACTAATTTGCAAGAGCCTCTTTGGTTTTTCTCCCCTTCGGAGATTTCGGCCTGCCCTTAGGCGATTTTGGCCCCGACCCGTCAGAACCGGACGTATCAGTGGCGGCGGCGGGCGGGTTCGTTGGGTTAAGGCGGTTGATAATGTACTGCTGCGCGACGCCGACCAGGTTGCTCACCATCCAGTACAACACCAAACCCGCCGGGGCGGTTCTGAAGAATGCGACGGTCAGAACCAACGGCATGACATACTGAACTTTCTTCTGTATCGGATCAGCCGTTGAAGGCGTCAGCGCTGTTTGCGCGATCATTGTGACGCACATGACGATCGGCAGAATATAAAACGGGTCCATCGAGGACAGGTCATGAATCCAGCCGATGAAAGGCGCGTTGCGAACTTCGATTGACACCGTGAGAATTGCGAAGACCGAGAAGAAGAACGGCATTTGCAATAACAGTGGCAGGCAGCCCATTAACGGATTGCCTTCCTTCATCAGGGCGATTTGCTCTTTTTGAAGGTCGAGCATGCGCGGGTCGTTCTTGTCCAGCTTCTTCATCCGCTCCTGAAGATCTTTCATTCTGGGCGCCATGGCGGCGGCGCGTTTCATCGTAACAGAGCTTCTCCAGCGCAGGGGGAAGAAGAGCGTGTTCAGCGCCACGGTCAGAATGACGATTGACCAGCCGAAGTTGTGCGTGACGTGATTTATGGCGCGCAGCGCCTTGAGCATGAACTGCGCGATTGGCTTAACGAGGTAGCGGAAGCCCAGATAATCGAAGATGCCGTAGCTGACAATGTCTTCCAGCGGTGTCTTATCACTGATGCCGAACTCACCGCTGACCTGGCTTAGCAGGGCGAGGTCTTTCGGGCCGGCGTAAACGTGGTTGACAGCTCCGTCGTTGAGCGGAACGGCGGCCGAGACATATTTGTCATTCAAAAGGCCGATAGCCGGAAGGGCTTGCGGCGGCGCCGGCACAAACGCCATCGCGAAATAATTGTCATCAACCGCAGCCCAGGTGACCGGCATGGATGTCGGATGCGAACTGCCTTTAAAACTGCTGGCCGTTTGCCTCTCCACACTGCCGCTGGTTGTGGCGTAGGTCAACTGGGGCGCGTGTTTGTACGTGCTGATTTCCTTCACACTCTGGTCGCCGAAGTTCGGGCCGATGACGACGTAGGCCCCCTGGACCGGACTTCCATTACGCCTGACGCTTCCGGCGAAATCAAAATCAAACCCTGAGCTATTTTCCCCTTGCCCTTTGAAGATTATCGTCTTGGTCGCTTCCACGCCGTTGTTGGCGTAGGAGAACTTGATCTCTCTCTTCTCCCCGTTGCTTATCGCGACTTCCTGGTCCGGGAGATTTTCCACATTGTAAAACGCGGAATTCAGCTCACTCTCAAGAGAAGGGTCGGACGGAATGTAAAAACGAAAAGGCGCGCCGATCTTCTGGCTAAGCTCGTTGGAGATCAGGTTGACGCCTTTGGGCGGATCAATCGCCTTCCCGTCAGGGAACCGGGTCATCGTCCATTCGGTCACCACGCCGCCTTTGTTTGACAGCGTAGCGACCCAGTATTCGGTTTTGACCTTGATCTGGCGAGGCTCGACCTGAATCGCCGGCTGCGTCGAGGGAGCAGGGGACGGTTGCTTTGGGCTTTCGGGTGTAACGGCGACTGACGCGGAAGGAGAGGGCGTCGTCAATGCCGCTTTATCACCCGGACGCGGCGTCTCCGGTTGGGGCGCAAAGAAGCGCGACCATCCGATGAATATCACCGCCGACAGGACAAGAAATAAAATTAGTCTTTTTTCCATCTATAAACTCATTGGTACGGCGCCGCGCGCGTAAGCGAGCGGTACCGAGCCAGTGTCACAATATTTAACGAACCGGGTCGTAGCCGCCTTGGCTGAAAGGATGACAACGGGATAATCGTTTTACCCCTAGCCACGCGCCCTTTACGAATCCGTATTTCCCGATCGCTTCAACAGTATACTCCGAACAGGTCGGCGTAAATCGGCATGCGGGAGGGAGCATTGGCGAGATCGCGTATTTATAAAATTTCAGCAGATGGACTGCGATCCATTTCATGACAAAACCTGCTAATCACGCGAGCAAATGATTTTTGAAGCTGTTCGAAATCGGCTTCTACCATCTCTGATTTAACGTTGAGTACCAGGTCGAAACCGTCAGGATAGGAAGGGCAAAGTTCATACTTCCTCACGATCTCTCTGAGCCTTCTTTTGCATCGATTGCGAACCACGGCCCCGCCTATTTTCCGCGTGACGGTGATTCCGTATCTCCGCTCGCCGGCGTCGTTTCTCAGAAAGAAAGCCGAAAAAAAGGGAGTATGAATCCTGTGGCCTTGCTCATAAACCCTCCGAAATTGCCGGCTATTGCGCAACGTTTGCATCAGTAATGGCTCGGCGTCAGCCTTTTGCGCCCTTTCGCGCGGCGGCGCTTGAGAACAAGGCGACCGCCCTTCGTGCTCATGCGCTCGCGAAATCCATGTGTTTTGGCGCGACGGCGGTTGTTCGGTTGATAAGTTCGCTTCATTGTGACACTCCTAAAGTTGACATATTACTGCTATTTGAAAAGGAGGAGACTAACAACCGTAAATTGCTCTGTCAAGGAATTGATACGCTTGTGGCGCCGCCGCCGCTTCATCTAAGATGACTGCTTGAATAAGATGGCTGCTTGAACCGGCTATGATGAAGATCCTCTCTCTCGACCAATTACGATCGGAACGTGAGCGTCTGCGGCGTATAGGGAATCGCGTAGTCTTCACCAACGGATGCTTCGACCTGATTCACCCCGGGCACATAAGATACCTTCAAGAGGCGCGGCGGCTCGGAGACGCGCTGATAGTCGCGCTCAACAGCGACCGTTCGGTGCGCGAGTTGAAAGGCGAGAAGCGCCCGATCCTTAACCAGAACGAGCGCGCCGAAGTGATGGCCGCGCTCAATTGCGTTGAGTACGTGACGATCTTCGACGAACCTACGCCGCGCGAAATCATCGCCGCGCTGCTGCCTGACGTGTTGGTCAAGGGCGGCGATTGGGACCTCGACCGGATCGTCGGGCGCGACGAGGTAGAGGCCGCGGGCGGCGAAGTGTTGAGCTTGCCTTTTATCGAAGGCTGCTCGACCACCGATTTGATCGAACGGATTGTGCGGCGTTACGGTGTGCGATAGGACCCATAGGACTTATAAGTCCTATGGGTCCTATTAATAACGCTCTCAGAGATTTTCCGCAGGAGTTTGCAGTGTCTACTCTCTTTCAGCGACTCGAAGAGAATGAAAACTTTCAGCGACTCGTAACCGAGGCGCGCGCCGGGAAGCCTCTGCTCCGCATCGCGGGGGTGGCGAGCGGGGCGAAGGCTTTGGCGCTCGTCGCGCTGCAGCGCGCCGTCGGACGCCGCTTGGCCGTGGTCAGCCTGAGAGACAGCGATCTTGAAGACCTCGAACGAGACCTGCGGTTTTTCTACTGCCATTTCCACGACCGCCCGGAATGCGAGAACGAAGTTTTCATCCTGCCCGCTTCGGAATCCGACCCGTACAGCGGCGCGTCGCCGCACGCCGAAATCCTAGAACGGCGCGCTCTGGCCTTGTGGCGGTTGGCCGCCGGCGCAGGCGACGTCGTGATGCTCACCGCCCGGTCGCTGATGCGGCGGTTCGTCGCGGTCGAGGAGATCAAACAGGCGACCGTCGCTTTGCGCGTAGGTGAGGAGTTACCTCTCGATTATCTGATAGAGCACCTGGCCTCGGTCGGCTACGTGCGCTCGGACCCGGTCGGGAGCGTCGGCGAGTTTTCTTCGCGCGGAGGGATTCTCGATTTTTATTCGCCGAGCGGAAGTTTGGGCGACGACGGGCGCGCGGTCAATCCGGTCCGCGTCGAATTTTTCGGCGATCAGATCGATTCAATCCGCGAGTTCGACCCCGAGACGCAGCGCTCGATCCGCGAAGTCGTAGAGACGATGATTACGCCGATGCGCGACGAGCGCGCCGGCGCTGCCGACTTCAGACAATGGGCGAAACTCGCGCGCGAACGTTGGGGCGATGAGCGGTATGAACGCGCGCTACGCGACCGCACGGCTTTCGCCGACGAAGGCGAAGAGTTTCGGGGTTGGGAATACCTGATGCCGCTCGCGCGTCCGCTTACCGCCTCAGTCTTCGATTATCTTCGCGATACCACGCTGGTGGTCGACGAACCCGCCGAAGTCGAGAAACAGATCCGGTCCACTCTAGAAGAGTTGCGGCGCGGTTACGAACGCGCGGAGGCGGTGGACGAACTGGCGCTTGAGCCGGACAAGTTGTTCCTGACGCCCGATGAGTTGCGCGATCGGATCGGCAATCTCCCGCGCATTGAACTGCGGTTGTTAGGGAGCGCCGCGCTGGCTTTTGAGGAAGAGTTAGCGACAGAGGATGTCAACGTAGTTTTGAGCCCCGCCTTCAGCCGGAACGACTCGGACCCCGAGTCATCGCCGCCTGAAGGCGGGGCTCAGAATCTTGACGCCGCGTCGGCGCCGTCTGAAGGCGGGACTACGAGTCTGCCCCCTAAAGGCGGAACTACGACCCTTGGCCCATTGTTTCTTTTTCCGCCTGAGTCGAAGACAACGGAAGTCGAGATACTGTCGCGCGCCGTGCGCCGGTGGCATGGACGCTTTGGCGATCTCGCCTCCGAACTCAAACGGCAATCGGCCTCCGGCTATCAAACTGTCATCGTTCTGCCCAGCAATGGCGTCGCCGACCGCATCAGCAAGGCGCTCAACGAGTATGACGCGTTGGGCGCGGCGAGCGTCATCGTCGGCGACCTCTCCGCCGGCTTCGCCCTGCCGCAATCGGCCCTCAACGTTTACACCGAAGGCGACATCTTCGACGAGGCGGTTCACGGCGCCGAGAGGCCGGCGAAAACAAAGCGGTCACAGGCCGCAGCCTTCCTCTCCGACTTCCGCGACCTGAAGGTAGGCGATTACGTCGTACACATCGACCACGGCATAGGCCAGTTCCAGGGGCTGGTTCAATTGGACACTTCCGGCCCCGAAACCTCGGCCGAAATCTACGCGCGGATGATCGGCGCCGCGCCCAAGAACGACGGCCGTGGAAAGCGCGAGTTCATGCTGCTGACCTACGCCGACGGCGCGAAGCTTTACGCGCCGGTCGAGCGACTCGACCTGGTCCAGAAATATTCCAGCGGCGATACGCACACTCCGGCGCTTGATCGTTTGGGGGGAATCGCTTGGCAGAAGACGAAGGCCCGCGCCAAACGCGCGATGCGCGACATGGCCGAGGAGCTGTTGAAACTTTACGCCGAGCGCAGGCTGGTCAAAGGCTACGCCTTCAGCGGCGACACGCCCTGGCAGCAGGAGTTCGAATCGGCCTTCCCTTACGAACTGACGCCCGATCAGACGACGGCCATCGCCGACGTGAAGGGCGACATGGAGCAGACGACGCCTATGGACCGCCTGCTCTGCGGCGACGTCGGCTACGGCAAGACCGAGGTCGCGATGCGGGCCGCGTTCAAGGCCGTCATGGACGGCAAGCAGGTGGCCGTGCTCGCCCCGACGACTGTGCTCTCCTATCAGCACTACCAGACCTTCCGCTCGCGCTTCGCCGCCTTCCCGGCGCGCATCGAACTGCTCTCGCGCTTCCGCTCGCCGAAGGAACAGAAGGAGGTGGTCGAGGCGGTCGAGACGGGCGCGGTGGACATTCTGATCGGCACGCACCGCGTGTTGTCGCGCGACGTGGCCTTCAAAGAACTCGGCCTGGTGATCGTCGACGAGGAGCAGCGCTTCGGGGTCGCTCACAAGGAGCGTTTGAAGCGGATGAAGAAGCGCGTTGACGTCTTGACGATGAGCGCGACGCCGATCCCTCGCACGCTGAACATGTCGCTGCTCGGGATGCGCGACATGTCGATCATCGAAACGCCGCCGCGCGACCGGCTGGCGATCCAGACCAACGTCGCGCCGTTCGCCGAAAACATCATACGCAGCGCGATCGAGCAGGAGTTGCAGCGCCAGGGGCAGATCTTCTTCGTTCACAACCGCGTCGAATCGATCGTCGCCGTGGCCGACCTGATCCGCCGCATCGTCCCGCAGGCGCGGATCATCGTCGCGCATGGCCAGATGGGCGAAAAGGAGATGGAGCAGGCCGTGCTCGATTTCGTCGATTACAAATACGACGTGCTGGTCGCCACGACGATCATCGAGAACGGCATCGACATTCCGCGCGCCAACACGATCGTCATCAACCGGGCGGACGCTTACGGGCTGTCGCAGCTCTATCAACTGCGCGGCCGCGTCGGGCGCTCGAACCGCCGCGCTTACTCCTACCTGCTCATCCCATCCGACCAGGAGCTGTCGCCGATCGCCCGGAAGCGGTTGGCCGCGATACGCGAATTCTCTGACCTGGGCGCGGGCTTCCGCATCGCCGCGCTCGACCTGGAGCTGCGCGGCGCGGGCAATCTGCTCGGCGGCCAGCAGTCGGGCCACATCGACGCCATCGGGTTCGATCTATACACGCAGATGCTCGAACGCACAGTCCAAGAGCTGCGAGGCGAGGAGATCGTAGAGGAGACGGGCGCGCAGTTGAACCTCGGCATAGACACGCGCATCCCCGACGATTACATAGCCGACATGAGCCAACGGCTGCGCACTTACAAACGCATCGCCTCGGCGCGCTCGGACGAAGAGTTGAACCGCATCAGCGAAGAGGTGGCCGACCGCTACGGGCGATTGCCAATGCCGGTGGAGAACCTCTTCGGCTTCGCCCGCGTGCGGCGCGAGGCCGAACGTTTGGGAATCATTTCGATCGACCGGGTTGGCGAAGGCCTCGCCATCAAACTGGGCGAAAAGGCCCGCGTCGAACCGGGCAATCTGCTCAAGCTCCTGGACGAGAATAAATCCGCGAGCTTCAGCCCGACCGGCGTCTTAAAAATCAAGATGGATGGGGCTGGCGACGATATGTTGGCCGACAGGGTCTTCACCGCGCTCGGAGAGGTCCTAATCCGGCTGCAGAAATCATAGCGCCATTGTGGCCCAACCACCGGAGACACCGCAGGCGCCGCAGGGGGACAAGGAGAAGGGGAAATGAGAATTTGTGTGTCTCCTTGTCCCCCTGCGGCGCCTGCGGTGTCTGCGGCGCCAAGCTCTTTCGCCTTGCGGACGAACTGGCCGCAGCGTACAATTTGGCGTCAAAGTCTAAGTCATCCCCGCACGGACAAATACGATTATGCGAGTCAAACTATCGTCGCTTGCCATCGTCCTGATCTGTAGCGCTTTCTACGCTTGCAGTTCGACCAAGTCAGCGTATTCGGAATCGGAGGATGACAACTCTCCCGTAATAGCCGAGGTCAACGGTGAGGCGGCGCACAAGGCGGCCTTCGATCGCTTCCTCAAATCGCGCCTGTCGGACTTCACAGATCAGAACGAGCAGGGCCAGGAAGAAAGTGATAAGCAGCGCAGCCAACTGCTGGACGAATTCATCCAGCGGCAGTTGATCATTCAGGAGGCGCACAAAAACAACATCAAACCCACTGACGAAGAGATTAGCCGCGCGTTCGAAGAGCAGCACAAGCAGGCCAACGCGCAGGGGTCCGACCAGAACCAGGCGACTCTTAAAAGCGACGAACGGCGGTTCGAGATATTCAACGATCTGCTCATGCTCAAATACCAGACGGAAGCCCTCAAACTCAAAGAAGTGAGTGTGACTCCGCAAGAGGTCGAGGGCTATTATAAAGAGAACGCCGAAAGCTATCGGGGCAAGTCCGGATTCCTGGTGCGTGAGATCCGCGTGTCTAGCGAAGACCAGGCGCAAAAACTCTACCGGCTGGCCCTGGCCAAGCCGGCGGATTTCGCCGTGCTGGCGAAAGAGAATTCCGAATCGCCGACGAAAGTCAACGGCGGGTTGATGGATTATGAAGCGCAACGCCTCCCGCAAGTGCTCGAACAGGCGATCACCCCTCTTAAAGTCGGCTCGATCAGCAGAGTGGTGCGGTCGAATTACGGATTCCACATCTTCAAACTAGAGCGTCGCGCGGAGCCTATGCCACTCGACAAGGCGCGGAAAGAGATCGAAGACAAGCTGTTGAGCGAGAAGAATCAGAAACTGATAGACGATCTCAACAAGCGCCTATTGGCCCGCGCCAAGATCAATATTTACCGCGACCGCCTCGGGTTTAATTATGTGGGGAGCTTGTGACCCCCGACTGTCACGCAAGTATTCCGTCCCCGCCCGTTCCTCGAAGGTGTGTCTTTAAACTTTTTCCTAGGAGTCAATCATGTCGCGTTGCGACGCTGCGGAAACGGTGAGGAAGTGGGGCGGACTTTAGTCCGCCCATGAGCAAGGCGGACTAAAGTCCGCCCCACTTCTTCGGAGGAGAAATTTTCTATGAACATGAAACTAATAAACGTGGCCCTGTTGCTGGGATTCGCGCTGCTCACGGGCAACGTCGCCTGCGCTCAGGAGGGCGACGTGAAGCCGATCGATGAAGTCATCGTGCGGGTCAACGCCGGCGTGATCATGCGCTCGGCCTTCGAGTCCATGCAACGCGAGTGGCTCGAAGAGCTGAAGAAAAAGTACAGCGGCGAAGAATTGGAGAAGCAATTCAACGAATTGAAGCCGCGCATCCTGGACGATCTGATCAACAGTCAATTGCTCGTGCAGCGAGCCAAAGACCTCTCGATCAACGTCGACGCCCAGGTCAACCAGCAGATACTGCGGATCATGAAGGAGTACAACTGTGACTCGGACAAGTGCCTTGAACAGAAGATGCGCGAGGCCGGTTATGACATTGAAGAGTTCAAGCGCATTTTCGGGGAGAATTTCTCCAGGGATGCGGTGTTGGGGCAGGAAGTTTACAGAAAGCTCCTTATGAGCCAGACTGAGAAAGAGAAGCGCGAGTTTTACGAAAAGAACAAACAAACTTACATAGAACCGGGCGAAGTCAAGCTCAGCAACATCTTCATCGCTTTCGGCAAAGATCAGGACCAGGCGCTCGCTCGCGCGAAAGAGATAGTGGTCCAGGCGCGCGCGGGGGCGGTCGATTTCAAGACCCTGGCGCAGAAATTCACCGAGAGTGAGGCGAGCGCAAAGGACCCGTCGTTGGGCACGTTCAAGATTCCCGAACTCAAGCCCGAGGTCAAAGCCGCCGTGGAGAACGCCAAGACAGGCGACGTCACCGACCCGATCAAACTCGAAGCGGGTTTTTCGATCTTCCACGTCGATGAGCGTAAAGAACCTAATCAGTTGGGCTTCGATGATGAACGCGTTCAGACCCACATCGGGCGCTCTCTGATTGACCAGCGCATGGGCGATGAGGTCGAAGCATACCTGGCCAAACTCCGCAACGACGCTTTCATTGAAATTGACGCGCGCTACCAGTTCGAGAATTCAAAAGTGAAGTCGGTGCAGATCAAACGCGTCACCTCCGAGGACAACAGCAAGAAGAAGAAGGATAAGAAGGAGAAGGATAAAGAGAAAGAGAAGAAGCCCGCGGAAGCGCCAAAGGCCGCGGCCGACAACAAGCCGTAAGCTTCAACAAAGAAGAGATCGCAAAGAAAGAGGGACCGCGAGGGCAGCAGAGAAATGGGACGACTATTATCTCTGCGGTCCCCGCGGTCCCTCTTTCTCTCACTCTCCCCGTCTTTGTCGGTTCTCTCTTTTTATTTTTTTTCCGGGGATTTTTCTATTGTTTCGGGCGAGCCGCGTGGGCTATAAATTCCGCCTATGGAAAAAATCTTCATCCGCGATTTCACCCCCAATCAAACTATTAGCACGACCTTCCTCGTCAAATCGAAGGAGCTGCGAAATAAGAAGACCGGCGGGCAGTTCGCGCTCATCACGCTTTCGGACAAGACGGGCGACATCACGGGGCAGTGGTGGGACAATTTTGAAGACACGATAGACACCTTCGACCGCGACGACATAGTCTTCGCGCGCGGCCTGGTCACCGTCTACCGCAACCACCTTCAACTTTCGATCCACAGGATGCGTCTCTGCCAGGAGCGCGAATACAGTTTGACCGACTACTTCCCCACCACCAAATACGATGTCGACGGAATGTTCACCGAGTTAATGGCAATCATCGGCGAATTCAAAAACGAATATCTGCGCCGCCTGCTCCAAAGCATCTTCGCGGATGAAAACACGGCGCGGAAATTCAAGAAGGCGCCGGCGGCGAAGACCATGCACCACCCTTACCTCGGCGGCCTGCTCGAACATTCACTCTCGCTTGTCAAGCTCTGCCGCAAAGTGGGCGAGCATTACGACGGCATTGACGTCGACCTATTACAGACGGGCGCAGTGCTGCACGATTTCGGAAAGATAGACGAACTGGCTTACGACCGCGCTTTCGGCTACACGGACGACGGCCAGATGATCGGCCATCTGGTGATGGAGACGATCATGGTGGCGGACCACATCAAACAGATTCCCGACTTCCCTGACGATTTGCGCCGCCACCTGCTGCACATGTTGCTCGCGCACCACGGCAAACTCGAATACGGCTCGCCGAAATTGCCCACGACGCCCGAGGCCTTGATGCTGGCCTACCTGGACGACCTCGACTCGAAGGTCGAGGCGATGATGCGGCTGATCGCCGAGCCTCAGGTCGAAGGCGCCTGGACGCGTATTTCGCCCATGTTCGAGCGTCCGCTCTACCGCCGCCGCACGAACAAGCCGTGCGCGCCGGCGGAAATAATCGCCGAGGATAATCAGGCGAAGGCCGCCGCCGCCGCGTTGTCGCAACCGGAAAAGGGCGACGTCGCGCAGCGCAAACAACCGGCCCGCCACGACAGTTTCAACACGCCGTTCGAGCAATTGTCCGATATGTTCAAAGGCCAGGAACAGAAGTGACAAAACTCGATCGGATACGAAAACCTTTCGCCCAGCTCCATCAACCAAGTCTGTGACTCTGCGTCTGCATTTTAGTCACGCCGGCGAAGCGCATTTTCTCTTCGAGACCCTTTCCTATTTCATCGGCTTCCGCATCTATCTTCGGTTGCGTAAACGGGGTGGCGACGTTGTGACCGACGAACATCGCTGGGCCCTTATCGCGGCGGCGCTCGTGGGAGCGGCCGTCGGGAGTAAAGTTCTCAACTGGTTTGCCGCCCCCCAGATTCTGTTTCACAACTGGAGCGATCCCTATTTCCTGATGAGCGGCAAGACAGTGGTCGGCGGCTTGATCGGCGGGCTGTTCGCGGTCGAATGGACGAAGCGAATGTTCGGCGTCAAGCGGCGGACCGGCGACCTGTACGCCATCCCGTTGTGCGTCGGAATCGCAATCGGCCGCGTCGGATGCTTCCTGGCCGGGTTGCAGGATGACACTTACGGCGTCTCTACCGGTTTGCCGTGGGGCGTTGATTTCGGCGACGGCGTCGCGCGACATCCGACTCAGATTTATGAAGTCGTCTGGTTGTGTCTGGTCGCGCTATGGCTGTGTCGCCTTTCGCGGGGGTCCTACCGCGAGGGCGACCTGTTCAAAACGTTCATGGTCGCTTATTTCGTTTTTCGGTTGGCCGTCGAGTTTATCAAGCCCGGGGCGCCGATCGCCGGTTTAACTGCGATCCAGTGGTCTTGCGCGGCGATGTTGGTTTACTATGCGCCCGACCTGCCCCGGCTCATCGGCTTCAGAAAGGCTGAAAAGAATGACTGATCGTGTGCGTCCATATCTTTACTACGACATCGCAGTCTCCATCTGCTCGGCCTGTTACCGCAAGGTAGAGGGCAAGATCGTTTTCGAGGACGGAAATGTCTTTCTGCTCAAACGCTGCCCGGAGCACGGCGCCGAACGCGTCCTCATCGCCGACGACGTCGATTATTACCGCCGCACGCGCGAAGTGTTCATCAAACCGCCGGAGATGCCGTATCGCTACAACACGCCGGTCAATTGGGGCTGCCCTTATGATTGCGGGTTGTGCACGGATCATGAGCAGCATTCGTGTCTGACGCTCGTCGAAATCTGCGACTACTGCAATCTGAAATGCCCGGTGTGCTACGCCGAGAGCGGCCCCCAGCGCCAACAGTTCCGCAGTCTCGAGGAGATCGAACAGATGCTCGACGCAGTCGTGCGGAATGAACGCGAGCCTGACGTCGTGCAGATTTCGGGCGGCGAGCCGACGCTACACCCCGATTTCTTCAAAGTCCTCGAGATGGCGAAGGCGCGACCGATCCGCCACCTCATGATCAACACCAACGGCGTCCGCATCGCGAAGGATGAAGAGTTCGCGACTCGTCTGGCCGGCTTCATGCCCGACTTTGAAATCTACCTGCAGTTCGATTCGTTCAAAGCCGAGGCGCTGAAGGACCTGCGCGGCGCCGACTTGCGCGCCGTTCGTGAGCAGGCTCTGGAGCGGCTCAACAGGCTGGGAGTTTCGACGACTCTGGTCGTGACTTTGAAGAAAGGGCTCAACGACGGCGAAGTAGGCGAGATCATTGATTTCGCGCTGCGGCAGCCGTGCGTGCGCGGCGTGACTTTTCAACCGATCCAGGCCGCCGGCCGGGTCGAAAACTACGACCCGGCGCGCGACCGTTTGACGCTGACCGAAACGCGACGGCGGATACTTGAACAGACCGCCGTATTCAAACCCGAAGACATCATTCCCGTGCCGTGCCACCCGGACGCGTTGGCGATGGCTTATGCGCTCAAGCTCGGCGACAGGGTGATTCCGCTGACCGGACTGATCGACCCTCAGATATTGATCAACGGACGGCGCAACACCATCGTTTTCGAACAGGACGACGAAGTGCGCGAACACATCTTCAAGTTGTTCGCAACCAATCATTCGCCGCAATCGAGCGCCAGCAGCCTGCGCGACTTGCTCTGTTGCCTGCCGACGGCCGCCGTTCCGGAAGGGCTGTCGTACAGGAATCTCTTCCGTGTGATCATCATGCAATTCATCGACGCTTACGATTTCGACGTGCGTTCGGTGAAAAAGAGCTGTGTGCATATCGTCCATCCCGACGGGCGGCTGATCCCGTTCGACACTTACAATCTGTTCTATCGGGACGAGCTGGAGCGGTCGCGACTGGCGTCGCTGCGCGGCGCGGTGAAAGGGGCGGGCGATGAGTCCTGATTACCAACCCCCGAATTATCCATCCGGCCCCGAGGCCCGCCCCGAAGAGCGTGTGGAGGCGCAGCGCTCACAGCATGCGGAGATATGGCGCGGCATTGGGCTGGCGTCGCTGCTGCATTTGATTCAAATCCCGCTTATATTCGTTACGTACTTTTTCTCGCTGATGTTTATAGGAATCAGCCAATTGCTCTACATCGTTCCCGCCATCGTCATCTATCAGCGCAAAGGGCGGCCCGGCGTTGTGATAGGCTTGATTATCGCCGCTGCGATCACCTTTCTGTTAAACGGGACCTGTACCGTGATCTTCTTCATATACCTGAGCAACCATCATTGATTCGGGTTACTTGATTGGCGCACCCGCTTCGTGCAAGCTATTGCCTCTCTCAACGCTAAAATATCTCGAATGCGAATGACTAGGAGGCCGCAAATATCATCATGATTTCAGGAATTCTTCTGGCCGCGGGCGAATCGAGCCGGATGCGGGGCGCGTTCAAACCGCTGCTGAAATGGGGCAAGCGCACGGTGATCGGCGAATGCGTTCATCAGATGCGCAACTCGCAACTGGCCGAAATTTTCGTCGTGTTGGGACATCGCGAGATGGATATCCGACAGACTCTCGCCGGGTCCGGCGTGCAGTACGCGATTAACGAGGATTACCGGCGTGGCATGCTTTCCTCGATTAAAACCGGTCTGGCTTTACTCAGCCCGAATGAAGACGCCGCGCTCATCGCGCTGGTCGATCAGCCGATGATCACCAAAGAGATCATCGACACTCTGATCGCCGCTTTCGTCGCGGGCGAAAAAGGCGTCGCGCTCCCGACCTACCAGGGCAAACGCGGGCACCCGGTCATCATAGCCGCGAAATATTTCGACGACATCATGCGACTTGACGAGGATTCTCCGGAAGGTCTGCGCCGATTCATAGACAGCCGCAGCGGCGACACGCTGGAAGTCCCGGTCTCGACGCCGGCGGTGATCGAAGACATCGACCTGCCCGAAGATTACGAGCGGCTGAGCAAACGCGTCGAACCGATTTACGAGTATCACAAGTGGCATCCTTGATTGCGGATTACGGCAGGGCCAAGCCACTGAGGCGCCGCAGGCGCAGAGACGAAGAGATAGAGAGATGGAGGGAAAGAGAGAAAAAGTGACGCTCTATCCTTAGAGATCTCTCCGTCCCTTCCTCTCTTCGTCTCTGTGTCTCTGTGCCTCTGTGGCTGATCTCCGCAATCCGCAATCCGCAATCATATGGCTTATTCCGATCTGCGCGAATTCATCAAAGTTTTAGAGAAGAACAAGGAACTCAAACGCGTCACCGTTCCCGTCTCGAGCGACCAGGAGATCACCGAGATCACCGACCGCGTCTCCAAATCGAAAGAGAACAACAAGGCTCTGTTGTTTGAAAACGTGGACGGCGGGGAGATCCCGGTTTTGATAAACGCCTTGGGGAGTCGCAGGCGGATGGAGCTGGCGCTCGAAGTCTCGAGCGTCGAAGACGTCGCCGCGCGTTTGACCGAATGGCTGGATTTCAAATCCCCCGAAGGCTTGCTTGAAAAGGTGAAGATGTTGCCGAAGCTGGCCGAGTTGGGCAAATACTTTCCGCGCGAGGTGAAGTCGGGGCCGTGCCAGGAAGTTGTCAAACGCGAAGGCGAGTTTTCATTGTTCGACTTTCCGATTTTGAAATGCTGGGAAGCCGACGGAGGCCGGTTCATCACCTTCCCGATGGTCTTCACGCGAAACCCGCGCACGGGCAAGCGCAACTGCGGGATGTACCGGATGCAGGTTTACGACGAAAAGACCACCGGGATGCACTGGCAGATTCATAAACACGGCGCGGCGCATCACCGTGACCAGGAGAAGAGCGGCGCCGACCGGATGGAGGTCGCCGTGGCCATCGGCGCCGAGCCGATCACGAACTTCGCCGCGACCCTGCCGCTGCCCGACGACCTCGACGAGATGATCTTCGCCAGCTTCCTTCGCGAAAAGCCAATCGAGATGGTCAAATGCGTCTCGATCGACATGGAGGTTCCGGCGACCGCCGAGATCGTGCTCGAAGGCTACGTAGACCCGTCGGAGCGAATGATCGAAGGGCCGTTCGGGGACCACACCGGCTTCTATACTCTCGAAGAGCCTTATCCGGTCTTCCACGTCACGGCCGTCACCCACCGCAAAAATCCCATCTATCAGACGACGATCGTGGGCCGCCCGCCGATGGAAGATTGCTGGATGGGCTGGACGATCATCCGCGTCACGCTGCCCGTGCTTAAGCGCCAGTTCCCGGAGATCGTGGACATGAATCTGCCGTTCGAGGGCGTCTTCCACAACCTGATGCTGGTCTCGATACGCAAACAATACCCCGGCCACGCGCGCAAGATCATGAACGCGATCTGGGGATTGGGCCAGGCGATGTTCACTAAATGCATCGTCGTCGTCGATGAAGACGTGAACGTGCAGGACCCGGCTGAGGTCGTCTGGAAAGTTCTGAACAACATCGATCCCGAACGCGACATTCAATTCATGCTGGGGCCTATAGACGTGCTCGACCACTCCGCGCGGCAGATCGGCTTCGGATCGAAGATGGGCATAGACGGCACGCGCAAATGGAAGGACGAAGGCTTCGATCGCCGCTGGCCCAAAGAGAACAGCACCAGCGCCGAAGTGAAGCGGATCGTGGATGAGAAATGGAAGAAGTTAGGGCTTTAAGAGAGACAGTCGGACCCCAAAACAACCACGTCACGCCTCAAGATAAAATTCATTTCAAGAAATTCTTCTTCTTTTGCCGTAGAATAGGCGCGCCCTCTGAACGCTAAACCGGAGCGCACAGCTTTGGGACATAGGTTTTGCCGCGGAGCCACAGAGCCACGGAGACGCGGAGAGGGAGGGACGGCGGCGGCGCTTTTCTCTCCATCTCTCGTTCTCTACGTCTCCGTGTCTCTGTGGCTCTGTGGCTAATTTTTTGGCATGCGATATACCAAATATTCCAAATGGACGGGACAGAGCTGGGACGACATCAGCTTGGAAGAGTTGATGGAAGCCCTCAGCGATTACCTTTTGCGCAGCGGCTTCGAGGACCAGTTCCGGCGGCATTACCGGCGGTGGTCGCAGGACTGGGGCTACGACGAGTTCGACGACCTCGACCCCGACGACGCGCTCGAACGGCTGCGGCGGGCAATCCGCGAGGCGCTGCGCGATTCCGGCCTGCTCGACGAGGAGCAATACAACCAGCTCTTCGATGAAGAGGGCAATGCGCGTGACCAGCGGCTGGAAGAATTGATCGACCGGCTGATCCAGCGGTTGTTACAGGAAGGCTATCTGAACGCCGTCGGCGACCGGGAAGAGCTTGAGGCGCTGCTCGGCCGGGACGGCCAGGCGCGGCGCGCGCGTCATAACGACCAACAGCAGGCGGGCGAGACCGAAGCCTACAAAAAGCCCAACATCAAATTCGAGATCACGGAGAAAGGGATCGATTTCCTCGGCTACAAGACGCTCAAGAACCTGATGGCCAGTTTCGGCAAGTCGTCGCTCGGACGCCACGACACCAAATATCTGGCGACAGGCGTCGAGGCTTACGAATCGTCGAAGCCCTACGAATTCGGCGACACGCTCAACCTGGACGTGACGGCGACGATGCTCAACGCCATAGCGCGCGACGGCCTTAAACTCCCGCTAGACCTCGACTACAAGGATTTGATGGTGTGGCAATCGGAGTATCAATCGTCGTGCGCGACGGTGTTGATGCTCGACTGTTCGCATTCGATGATCCTCTACGGCGAAGACAGGTTCACGCCGGCCAAACGCGTCGCGCTGGCGCTCGCGCATCTGATCCGCACTCAATATCCCGGCGACAGTCTGCGACTCGTGCTCTTTCATGACTCGGCGGAAGAGGTTCCGCTGGCGAAGCTGGCGAGCGTACAGGTCGGGCCTTACCACACGAACACCTGCGAGGGGTTGAAGCTGGCGCGGCGAATCCTGATGTCGCAGAAGAAGGACATGCGGCAGATCATTATGATCACCGACGGCAAACCATCGGCGCTGTTCATCGACGGCGACCGCCATCGCGAGCGCGGAAGCGACGGGGCCGGGCGCAAGCTTTATAAAAACTCGATGGGACTCGACCCCACGATCGTCGACGCGACGCTCAGCGAGGTCGCGCTGTGCAGGCGCTCCGGCATTATCGTCAACACATTCATGTTGACTGACGATTACTACCTCGTGGAGTTCGTCAAGCGAATGACCGAGATCGCCCACGGCAAGGCGTATTTCACGACCAGCCTACGACTCGGCGAATACGTGATGATGGATTTCATCAAGCGTAAAACGAGCAAGGTGAAGTGAGGCCCGATTTCTTGATGCAAAATCTCCTCCGTAAAATTTTCTACTCGCCCAAGCGCTTGGGAGTCTGGCTGCGCCGTATCAGTACCGCGAGCGGTACTGATACGAGCGCCTACTTGCGCATGTCGAAAATTTTTAGGATGGAGGTCGTCCGCGTCGCGCCGCTTCTGGCGCTGCTTATATGCGTCGCGCCGCTCTTCTTCAATCGTTCTAGTTCGTCGTCGGCGGCGCAAACGCTCCGGGAGCGGCACGCGCGGTTACGCGCGGCGCTGGATGGCGCCGATCAGGCGGGAGCCGAATCGCTGCTGCGCGGGATGATGGAGAACGACGCCCACGCGTTCGCGCAAAACAATTACGATTATCTGCTCGGGCGTTTGCTGCAGAACCGGCAGGCCGGGGCCGAGGCCGGCGCGTTCTTCCTGCGCGTCGTCAACCGTAATTCGCCGCTCGCGGGGTACGCGCTGTGGCATCTGGCGGAACTCGCGCGCGGCAGAGGCGCCTACCCGGAAGAGCAGAAACTGCTCGGGAAATTCATCTCGCAGCGCGTCGATCATCCGCTGCGCGAACGCGCGATCGAACGGCTAGCCGAAAGTTACTTCAAGACCGGCCAGTACCAGTACTCGATTGAAACGCTGCAATTGCTGCCCCGACCCGATCGCGACGCGCGGGCCGCGATCGGCGAGGCGCAACTCGCGATGAGGCGGGCGACGGAGGCGAGGCGGACTTTCGAGGCCCTGCTCGCAAACGGCTCGTTGGATGACGCTTCGCTGCGCGCGTGCGTCGGGCTTGATCGGATTGACGCGGCGACGGGGAACGTCTTGACCGCGGCCGAAGCGCTGCGCCGCGCCGGCGTTTACCAATTCAACCGCAGCTTCGCCGAAGCGCGGCGACACTACCTGACCTTGGTCAATAATTTCCCGAATAGCGCGAAGCGCGCCGAGGCGCTGTTCCAGATCGCTCGAGGCTATTTCCTCGAAAACGATTTCGTCGAATCGGCCAAGTGGTATGACCGCGTTCATGACGAGTTTCCTCAGACGGATGAGGGCGAACAAGGGTTCTATTACGTCGGGCACTGTTACCAGTATCTAGGCGACTGGATGCGCGCAATCGCCCGCTACGAGGCATTTCTGAAGGAGTATCCGAAGAGCGACTATTTCGGGTACGCGCATCTGAACGCGATCGACACGCTGCGTTCGGCGGGGCGGCCGGGAGAAGCGCTCGCCTGGGCGGCGCGCGCGCAGACCAACGGTAACGATCCTTTCACCGTAGTGAGCGGTCTGTTTCAGGAGGCCAAAATCAGACTGACGCAGGGCGATTACGCCCAGGCCCTCGCCCGTTTCACGTCGCTCAGGTCTCGCAACCTGAATGTGCGCGGATTGATCGCCACAACCAATGCGCCTGAAGTCGCGTTTATGCGGGCCTACTGCCTGGAAAAACTCGGAAAGTTCGATGAGGCGGTCAATGAGTATCTGGCCTTGCCCGAATTGCGCGAAGGCGCCGCCGGCTATTACGGGCGCCGCGCGAGCGAACGGCTGCGCGACCTCGGCGCAAACCCTCTCGCCGGCGCTTCGGTGGCCGCCAGACGCGACGCGTTCATCGGTCAGGCCCGCGCGGCCCGGGCGCAAGGAGCGGCCGAGGCCGCGAAGGCGGCGGCCAATCAGGCGCTGCGGTTCACGATTGGCGCATCGACTTGCGACGAGATGCTGAGAATCCTCCGCGAAGCCTATTCAAGATTGCCCGGATACCAGCTTCCGAAATTGCCGATCTCTGAGGTCGGGCGAACCGCCCCGATCGAATCCGGCGCGACGCCGCCCGACGATACCAGCCATCAGACGATTGCGGGAGAATTGCTCTTCCTCGGACTTTATGACGAAGGCGCGCCGGAGTTGTTGCAAACTCCGGCCGCGAAGTCCGACTACGCCGTCGCGCTCCCCTGCGCGCGCGGCGGTTGCGCGAGCCGCACGGTCAAATTTTCGGAGCCGCTGCTCCGGAGCCTGCCAGAAGATTATCGCCCGGAATTGCTTCCGCCTGAGATGGCCGAGATCTTCTATCCGTTCCCATATCGTGATTCGCTCACCCGCCACGCCGTCACGCGTGGCGTCGACCCGCGGTTCGCGCTCTCGATCGCTCGGCAGGAGACTCGTTATAACCCGCGTGAAAAAAGCTCTTCGGCGGCGCGCGGGCTGATGCAATTCATCTCCTCGACGGCCAATCAGATCGCGACTCAGTTGGTGTTGCGAGACTTCGAACAAGACGATCTTTACAACCCCGACACGGCGATCCTCTTCGGCTCGCAATATATGAAAAACCTGTTCGCGGAATTCGGCTCTCCGCAGGCGGTGGCGGCCTCCTACAACGGCAGCGAAGATTCTGTGCGCCGCTGGATCGCGCGGGCCGGAAGCGGTGACGTCGACAGGCTGGTGATCGAGATAGCGAAGCTTCAAACCAAAGACTACGTCTTCAAGGTGATCAATTTCTACAACGCTTATCAAGCGATCCATCCGTCTACCTGAATTCCTCATCCGGCGACCGCTTCACGAAGCTCCGCGAACAAACGCGCAAGATCATCAAGCTGGTAGTTCGCGTTCAATCCGCTAGGGTTCGGCAGCGTCCAGATCAAGGCGCCGCCCAGCCGCTCGTCCTGCCGGCCGATTACAGCTTTGGGACGCCCAAACGCGGCCCGGTACGCTCCGACGCCGAGGAAGGCCACACACTTCGGCTTGTAACGAAGGATTTTCTTCTCCAGAATTCGCGCCCCGCGCGCATACTCTTCGGTTGACAACTCCGAGGCCGCGGCCGTCGCGCGCGCGACCAGATTGGTGATGCCGTAGCCGCGCTTGAGCAACTCGCGTTCTTCAGAAGGCGCAAGCAGCCGGTCGGTAAATCCGGCCTTGAGTAAAGCAGGCCAGAAACGGTTGCCGGGCCGGGCAAAGTGATGCCCAACAGCCGCCGTATACAATCCCGGATTGATCCCACAAAAGATCAGTCGCAATCCGTGCGCGATCACGTCCGGCACGGTCTTCCCGGCGGCGGCGAGCAGCTCCTCTTTCGATGGTTTGCGATCACCCATTGCGTGTAACATTGACTGAAGAGCCTTCATGTTGCGTTGCGGGGCCATGAAAGAATGAAAATCGCGGCGGTAGGGTAGGGCAAACTGGCCGCTTTTCCTGGTTTTCCCGAAAGATCGTATTGAAGGGGTCAAGGCAAAGCGGCCAGTTTGCCCTAGCTTTTCCGAGGAGCGCGGCGAAGCGCCGTCGCCTGTCCTCAGCCTCAATCAGGCGGACGTCACTTAGCCTTGATCGCCTCGCTCAGAATGCGCCCGACGCAGTTGCTCGGGGTTTCGATCTTGAGCAGCGTAGCGAGGGTCGGGGCGATGTCCGCCGGGCTGGCGTCGGAGTAGTAGGTTCCGGGCGCGATTCCTGCGCCGTAGAAGATCACGGGCACGTGCGTGTCGTAAGTGTAAGGCGCGCCGTGTGTGGTCGTAATGCCTTCGGCGATGAAGAAGAATGGTTGAGGCACCACGACGAGGTTGCCGTTGCGACGGGCGTGGAAGCCGTTCGCAACGCTGCGCGCTATCCTGGTCTGCGGCAGTCGGCCTGAAAGAATCTGCGAGCGCGTGAAGCATTCGGCGACGCCTTCGACCCTTTCGACGGCCTGGCTCGCCACGCGCTCAACTTCTTCGACGTTGAGCTTGCGCCGCTCGATTGCGGCTTCATCGAGATAGACGTTGCCGTTGTAGAAATCCAGAACCCATTTCTCATCGCCGAAGCTTTTGTTGAGCGCGTTCTGAACGGCTTCTGTTACCGACTTCGGCTCTACGATTCCACCGAGGCCGAACTGCTGAGCGTGCGCCGGCACGGGCGCGACGCCGTGATCGGCGGTCAGCGCGATGAGGACCCGGTCGAGGCCGATCTTCCGATCGAGGTAGTTGAAAAACTCGGCCAGCGTGCGGTCCGTTCGGAGCGTGACGTCCTGCACTTCCTGGCTGTACGGGCCGTAGTTGTGCCCTATCAGATCATTCGACGAAAAACTCACGGTCAGCAGATCGGTCGTGTCGTCCACGCCGAGTTGTTCGCCCTCAATCGCGGCTTTGGCGAAGTCGACCAGATAATCGTTGGCGAACGGCGTGTATTGAAATTGGGTGTAGAACCTCGGTCCAGGAACTTCTTCGCCGCCGTTGATCAAGTAAGGAAATTTGTTTCCGGCGGAGAATTTTTCGTAAGGCATATCATCAGCGGTCGAGCGTTGATATGCCGATTCGGGCAGGAGTTTTTCCCACCGCTTGCCGAAGAAACGGTCAGGCCGCATTTCCTTATTGAATTTCTTCACCCATTCCGGCAGATCGCTGAAATAGTACGTGCTCGAAACCAGATTGCCGGTGTTCATGTCGTACCAGTAAGCTCCGTTCGGATGTTTGCCCGAGGGCAGGATGGCCGAGCGGTCTTTGAGCGAAATGCCGATGACTTTGGCCTGTCCGCCGGTCGCCAATTTCAATTCGTCCCCGATGGTCGAGCCGAGCATTCTTGAAGGAGACATTCCGGCGGCGCCGTCGCGGCCGCCAACCAGCTTGACCTTGCCGTCAGTGACGCTTGTAATGCGCTTCCCAGAATCGCGGTCGTACCACTCGTTGCCGATGATGCCGTTCATCGACGGAGTCGCGCCGCTCATAAACGTGGCGTGGCCGCAGGCGGTGTAGGTCGGCACGTGAATGTAATTGGCGTTCGTAAACACCGCTCCGCCGTTCAACAATCGTTTGAACCCGTCCTCGCCGAACTGGTCGTGGAAGCGCGTCAGGTAATCATAACGGAACTGGTCGATCACGATGCCGACGACCAGGCGAACCGGCTTCGCGGCGGACGGCGCATTGACGGCGCGGCGGCGCTGTTGCGCGGCGGTGGAAGTGGAAAAGAGGTTAGCGAACGCAAGAATAAGACAGAGCGCGTGCGCGAGGCGCGAACGATTCAGCAAAGCTGTCGGCATGATCTCTCCTTAAAGGCGTTGTTTGCGCAATGATGCGATACGGCAGGCAAGCATAATCGCCGCGAAGATGGATGACAAGGCGCCGGTCCGTTCGGAGGCGCCGCCGGCGCCTTAATTTTACGTTACGGATTCAGGGAATCATTGATGTGTTCATTACGTGGTTGAAATTCCTGCCAGTGGCCGTAGCCCGACCGTGAAGGAGGGCATAGATTCGAAGCAGGCGCCCTCCCTCACGGTGGCGCCTACCGCCACGCTCTAAGCAATCTCGAAGCAGGCCAGGAATTCGCGGTTGCCGTCCGCTCCGAGTATCGGAGAGTCGATGACTCCCAGCGCGCGCATCCCCAGGCCGGCGGCGAAGGAGGTGATCTCTTCGACTACGCGACGTTGCGCCGCTTCGTCGCGGACTATGCCGCCCTTCCCGACTTCTTCGCGCCCGACCTCGAACTGAGGTTTGATGAGCGTGATCACAAGGGCAGGCGAGTGAAGGAGCGGCGGGATGACCGGAAGGATTTTGGTCAGGGAAATGAATGAGACGTCGGCGGTAACGATGTCGAAGCGGTCGGCGAAATCGTCCGGCGAGAGGTAGCGCGCATTGACATTCTCGCGCAATTCGACGCGGCTATCCTGTCGTAATCTCCAATCCAACTGGCCGCGCCCGACGTCGATGGCGACGACGCGCGCCGCTCCGCGCTGCAGCAGGCAATCGGTAAAGCCGCCAGTCGAGGCGCCGATGTCGAGACAGATTCTGCCAGCCACTTCTATTCCGAAATGGTCGAGCGCGGCGGCCAGCTTCAAACCGCCCCGACTGACGAAAGGCATCGGCTCGCGGATTGTCAGCTCAATGTCAACCGGAACCATTTGTCCGGCCTTGTCCAACCGCAGTTGGCCGCTGAAGACCTGACCGGCAAGGATCAGCGCCTGCGCCTTCGCGCGGGTCTCGGCCAGCCCACGCGTTACGAGCAACTTGTCCAGGCGTTCCTTGCCAGTCTTTTGTTTCATCGCGATTTAGGGAGTGGGGAGTGGGATTGCGGATTGCGGATTGCGGATTGCGGAGTGAAGAAGATTTCAATCGCAGCTTCGCAACCTGCGATTCCAGGAGGCAGATTCGGAATCAATAATCCGCAATCCGCAATCCGCAATCCACATTCCCCACTCCCATTTTGCGGTTACGACTTTCTTTCAATTATAAAACGCGCTATCGAGTCCAGTATTGACGTGTCGCGATGCGCGCGTCTGGCCGCGCCGATGGCTTCGCGGCAGAGGCGATTGGCCATCTGTCTGGCGCCGTCGATTCCGTAGAGCGCGGTGTAGGTGGCCTTTTGACTTGCGGCGTCCTTGCCGGCGGTCTTGCCCAGTTCCTCGCTGGTGGCGGTTTCGTCCAGCAAATCGTCGGCGACCTGAAACGCCAATCCGGCTTTTTCTCCGTATTCGGTTATCGCGTTCAATTCGTACTCGCTCGCGCCGCCGATGATCGCGCCGACGCGAACCGCGCAGCGAATCAAGGCCCCGGTCTTGGCGCGATGAATCTCTTCTAGTTGCGCGCCGGTGACTTGTTTGCCTTCGAACTGAATGTCCAACACCTGACCGCCGATCAAGGCCCCCGTCGTCGCGGACGCGTGGGCCACTTCTGAAATCACCCGCGCTTTGGTTTCGGGGCTTTGCGCCTCGTAATCGGCGAGCGTCAGGAAGGCCTGGGTCATCAGCGCGTCTCCGGCGAGGATCGCCATCGCTTCGCCGAATTTGACGTGACATGTGGGCATCCCTCGGCGCAAATCGTCGTTGTCCATCGCCGGCAGATCGTCGTGAATCAACGAGTATGTGTGAATCATTTCGAGCGCGCATGCGGCTGGCGCCAGTTCCCGCTCGCCGGCCCCGAAGACTTCGCCAGTCGCGATGGTCAGGATCGGGCGCAATCGCTTGCCGCCTGCGAAGACGCTGTACCTCATCGCCTGGTGAATGATCGAAGGACTCTTCGATTCGGACGGGAGCAGGCGATCAAGCCACTGATCGACCCGCTCGGCCTTTTGCTGGAAATATTCGGTGACGTTCACTTTAGAAGGGGACTGAATCATCGGTCTTGTTTTCGTCTCGGGGCGTTTCTACAGATTGGATTTGCGGGTTGATCGAAGCGGCGTTGGCCGCCGAAAGGGCCTCGCGCGTCTCGGCGGCGGCCGGCGCGTCTTTCGGGGGTTCGAAAGGAGTGACTTTGATCTCGCCGCGCTCCCTCAAAAGCATCTCGACTTTGCGTTCGGCGTCTCCCAATTGGGACTGGCAGCGGCGGGCTAGCGCCACGCCTTCCTCGAAAAGCTCCAGCGCGCGTTCGAGCGGCAGGTCGCCCGATTCGAGATGCGCGACTATCCGTTCCAATGAGGCCAACGAGGATTCAAAGCTTTGTTCCTGCTCCTTATTTTTGTTCATAGTTTTACTCTTTCCGAATCGGCTATTAGCTAGAGCAATTTTCAGATCAATGTACGAGTTAATAGAACGCGGATGACGCGGATAGAGCGGATTGACGCCGATTCCTTTCGGTTTTATCCGCTCTATCCGCGTCATCCGCGTTCTATTAACTCGTACATTGCCGCAAACACCAATAGCTGATCCAGGATAAACGATTAATACCGCTCCAAATCAATCCGCCCGGCAGCCGACTTCTCCATCTTCAAAACGCAGCGCCAGTTTCTGTCCGGTTTTGACCATAGCCGCGCGGGGGATCAGATTGCCGGCCTCATCCTTCACTATAGCGTATCCGCGCCCCAACACCGCCAGAGGCGAGAGCATGTCAAGCTTGCTTGCGGCCACGGCCATGATGTGCCGTTTGGCCTCCAGCCTCCGCTGAACCGCGCGACTCAAGCGCTGATCGAGCGCGTCCAGCCGCCCGGATTTGACCGCGATCAGGGCGCGGAAATCAGTCGCTTCGAGGCGTCGTCTCGTGTCCTGAAGCCTCGAGCCGGAATTTCTAACGCGCGCCAGGAGCGCTTCGGCGGCTCGCCTTTCAAGTTCGCGGCATTTCGCCGAAAGTGACAAGACAGTCTTCGCCGCCTCCGCGAACCCGCGACTCTCGATCAGATCGCGCAGTCGCGATTTACGCAAAAGCAGAGAGTGAATCATCGCGCGCGCCAGCGAGTTTTGCAGGTATTCGATCCGGGCCGCCAGCTCGCCCGATTCCGCCGCGACTATCTCGGCGGCGGCCGAAGGCGTCGGGGCGCGGTAGTCGGCGACGAAGTCCGCGATCGTGTAATCGGTCTCGTGGCCGACGGCGGAGACCACCGGGATTTCGGATTCATAAATCGCGCGCGCGACCGGCTCTTCATTGAACGCCCACAGGTCTTCGATCGAACCGCCGCCGCGCCCGACGATGATCACGTCGATCTCATTGCCCGGCTTCTTCGCGTGTTTGTTGAGCAGACGAATCGCGTCCACGATTTCGCGGGCCGCGCCGGTTCCCTGCACTTTGACGGGCGCGATTATGACGTCTATCCCCCGGTTGCGCCGTTCGAGCACATGGAGCATGTCGCGCAGCGCGGCGCCGGCCGGCGAGGTCACGACGCCGACTCGCCGCGGCAGGAGCGGCAGCTTTCTCTTGCGAGCTTCGTCGAAAAGCCCCTCGGCGGCGAGCCTTCTGACCTGCTGCTCGAACGCGAGTTGCAGCGCGCCGACGCCCAGAGGCTCCATGACCTCGACGACTATCTGATATTCGCCGCGAGGCTGATAAACGGTCAGACGGCCCCGCAACCGGACTTCGAGCCCGTTCTCAGGCTCGAAGCGCATCAGCCGGTTCCATTGTCTGTAGAAGACCGCGCGCAATTGCGAATGCGAGTCCTTCAGCGTGAAATACCAGTGGCCCGATTGATGCCGCTTGTAATTCGAGACCTCGCCCTGCACGTGCAGCGCGAAAAATTCCGACTCCAGCGCGTCCTTGATCTGCTCGGTCACCTCGGTGACCGTGAGCACGCGACGCTCGGCGAAGAGCGCGGCGAGCAATTTGGAACTGGATTCACTCATATTTTGCGCCTTTGCGCCTTTGCGCCTTTGCGAGAAGGGGGCGCCACAAAATCGCCCGACTCGGGAAGAATCCCTGGTTCTCGCAAAGGCGCAAAGGCGCAAAGGAAAATTGTCAGCCGGTAGATGCGTCCGATTTCGTCCTCATATGCCGCATGTTATAGTTGCCGGCTTGGCGGACGGGACAATTTGCTATGCCTCATTTATCAATTGTCATTCCGGCGTATAACGAAGAAAATCGCATCGGCCGGACTCTCACTGAAACTTTCGATTATTTAGACCGACAGAATTATTCGAGCGAAGTAATTGTAGTCAATGACGGTTCAACAGACCATACTGTCGAGGCGGTTCGCAAATTCGAGAGTCGAGCGGGCGGCAGGCTGCGGTTGGTCGAGAATCCGGGGAATCGGGGGAAAGGCTATTCCGTGCGCAACGGAATGCTCCAAGCCGACGGCGAAATCGCTCTCTTTTTCGACGCCGATCTATCGACCCCGACGAGTGAGATCGTCAAAGTCGTCGCGCCTATAGCGGAGGGCCGCTACGACGTCGTCTTAGGGTCGCGCGCGATTGATCGCAGTCTGATCGGAACGCATCAATCATTTTTCCGTGAGACAGTCGGGCGGACCGGCAATCTGATCCAGTTCGCGTTCACCGGATTGAGATTCAAAGACACGCAGTGCGGGTTCAAAGCCTTTCGGCGGGAGGCGGCGCGATCGGTCTTCAGGTTGCAGCGCATTGACGGTTTCGGTTTCGACCCCGAAATACTCTTCATCGCCAAAAAGCAGGGCTGGCGGCTGCTGGAGACCCCCGTCCGTTGGAACCACGTCGAAGGCTCGAAGTTGAACCCGGTAACCGCGCCGATCAAGGCGCTGATGGAAGTCTCGACCATCAGGTGGAATAATCTCCTGGGCAAATACGATGAGCAGACTGAACGTCAACATTGATCACATAGCGACCATCCGTCAGGCCCGCCGGACCAACGAGCCGAACCCGGTGTCCGCCGCCGTGATTTGCGAACTGGCCGGCGCAGACGGGATCACGACCCATCTTCGGAGCGACCGGCGCCACATTCAGGATTACGACCTGATCGCGCTCAAACAGGTCGTCATCACGCACCTCAACGTTGAGATGGCCGCGACCGACGAGATGGTCGAGATCGCCACGCGCATCAAACCCGACGTCGTGACGCTGGTGCCCGAGCGCCCGCAGGAAGTCACCACCGAAGGCGGACTCGACGTCGCGTCGAACCAGAAGGCGATCCGCCAGAGCGTCAAGAGATTGAACGACGCCGGCATATTCGTCAGCCTCTTCATCGATCCCGACGTCGAGCAGATCAAGGCGGCGGCGAAGCTCGGCGCTTATCAGGTCGAAATATGCACGGCCAGTTACGCGCAATTTAACGAGGCGCCCGGAGACGCGACCGTTCGCAGGACCATCGAGATCGAGAAAGAACTGACGCGCATCGGGGCCGCAGCGCGTTTGGCGTCGAAGGCCGGATTGAAGGTCTCGGCGGGGCACGGGCTGACCTACCGCAACGTCGGCGCGGTCGCCCGCATACCCGAGGTCGAAGAATTCAACATCGGACACAACATCATCGCGCGCGCCGCCATGGTCGGACTCGACCGCGCCGTGCGAGAGATGATTGAAGCGATCCGCATCGCGCAGATGAAATGACCATGAGAAAGAGAGACGGAAAGACGGAGAGACGGAGAGACGGAGAGCGAGATTGGTACAATTTCCGTCTCTCCGTATCCCTGTCTCTACTCATCTGTCTGCTCGCCGCCCCGACGCGACAGGCGCAACAGCAAAATCCCCAGGAAAAGGAGGGCAAGGCGAAAACGCCGCCGATCAGCTCTCACGTCATCCTGATCACGATCAGCGGTCTGAGGTCGGATTTCATCACGGGCGCGGAATCGCAACGCCTGAACATTCCGACCATTCAAGCGCTGCGGAGGCAGGGATCGTACGCGGTAGGAATTGAGAGCGTATTTCCGTCGCAGTCCCTTCCCGCTCACGCGAGTATGATCACCGGATCGCCGCCGGCGGATCACGGCGTCACTTCCGATTATTCTTTCGACCAGGAGAGCGCTTCGCAGTCGAAGGAGCCGCGCAAATCGGCCAAGGAGATCAGAACAGAGACCCTCTTCGACGCGGCGCTGCGCGCGAAGCTGATTACGGCGACGGCCGGCTTTCCTCTGACAGCCGACGCCACATTCAATTTCAGCCAGCCAGAATCGGCTGCGGATTTCGTCAAAGCGACGGCGGCGGCCGAGATCATCGAGAATCATCGCCCAAATCTGTTACTGGTCAATTTCACTTCGTTCGATGAGGCGCAGCGACGCTACGGGCTGCTCTCGGCGGAATCCAAGCGGGCGATGGAAGCGATAGACGGGTTGGTCAAAAAGATCATTGACGCGACTGAAAACTCTCGAATAGCCGAAGAGACGACCTTCATCCTGGTTTCCGATTCCGGCGCGTCGAAGGTCGAAAAAGAGTTCAACCCGAATGTCCTGTTGGCGAAAAAAGGCTGGCTCGCTTCGGACGGCCAGGAGCGGATCACGTCATGGCGGGCCGTCGCGCAGTCCTTCGGCGGTTCCGCAGCCGTCTTCGTCAAAGACCCCAAAGACGAGGACTTCATTCACGAAGTCGAGACGTTCTTCACTCAACAGGCCGAGAAGCCGGACAGCCCCATCTGGCGAATCATCACCAGACGCGAGGCGACCAAACTCGGCGCCGACCCTCGCGCGGCGCTCTATCTAGACGCGGCGCCGTTTTACGCGATAACGGCCAAAACGACCGGCTCGTCCGTAACCAATCTGACCAAGGGCGCGGACCGCGCGGCGTGCGGCTACGCGCCTTCGCGGATGGAGATGCGGGCGCTGTTCGTCATCGCGGGAAAAGGAATCAAATCGGGCGCGCAGACGCCCTACGCGCGGTTGATCGACATCGCGCCGACGGTGGCGAGACTCCTCGGTTTGGAAATGAAAACCGCGCGCGGTAGAGTAATCACTGAGGTGATAAAATGAGTATGTTTTGTCAGCATTGTGGAAACAGCCTGACGCCTGAAAGTCTCTTCTGCAACCGCTGCGGCTCGAAGGCGTCGAAGCAAATGGGCGCCGGGACGCGAGGCGCCGGACGCCCGCCGGCGCCTCCACGGCCGGCGCGTCGCGCGCCGGTAATTCCCCCCGCTCCCGATGAGGAATCATTCGAGGAGTATGAATATGAAGAAGATTATCCGGAGCGGGGCGATAAAGGTTACCGCGAAGACTTCGCCGATCCGGATCAGGCGATCTTCAGCATCACGCCGGCGTTTTACGAAGTCATGCCGAGTTACCTGTTGGCGGTCGTGCTGTCGTTGATCGTGACGGCGGGGGTCGCCTATGCGCGCGGCAGTTTAGGGATCGCGCTGATCGCCGCCGCGATACTTTTCATAAGGCCAATTGTTCGACATATGCGACTGAGGCGCACGGTCTATACGCTGACCGGCGCCAAGCTTGAGATTCGAACAGGGATATTTTCGAAGGACACGAAAAGTATCCCGCTACGTCATATAGACAACGTGGAAATCAGTGAAACGCTGAAAGAGCGCTTAATAGGCATCGGAGACGTGTTGATTGACAGCGCTGCGCTCGACACTAAAATGGTGCTGAATAACGTTAAGAATCCTCGCAAATACGCGGATCTAATTATGGAACAATTGCAGGATATGAATTAAATGCGGCGGCGCCGAAATATGCCGAGGTATACAGATATGACTCTTTTGGAACGACGAGATGAAAACGCAGAAGGGGAACGAGGATCGAGGACTGTCCTGAGCGCAATGACGCGATCTTCTATCCTCGAACTTTCATCTTCCATCCTCTATCCTCTATTCTCGACCCTCTTCCACGTGTTCTGTGTTCTGCTTTTGACCGCGCTGGGCGTTCGAGCTCAAAGCGGCGATAAAGAGTTGTTGCCCGATCGCCTCGGCCAGAGATGGCGGGCGGTCAGTCCGGCGCGCGTTATTGACGGGCAGCGACTTTCGGGCCTGCCTGACGCCGATGTGTTTGGAGAGTACGGGCTGCAAAGATGCATCAGCCGCGTTTACACCGACGGCCGTGTCGAATCGTCGGTCGAAGTCTTCGAGTTGAATCAAATACCCGGCGCATACGGGCTGTTCACATTCAACCGGGGACAACTTCCCCCGAACAGCCGCGAATGGCGCCAGGACCGCTACGTCGTCAGAGTTTCCAGCCGCGAGGCCGATGCTGATTCAGATCGACTGATGTTTGAAGCGATAAAGCCCGATCTGATCGGCGGCAAGGGAGAGCTTCCGGCGTTGCCGCTGCATTTGCCCGAAGCGGACAAAGTCGCGGAAAGCGAAAAATACGTCGTAGGCCCGGCGGCTATGGCCAGGCTGAAAAATCTCAGCGGCCTGAAAGACGCGATCAGTTTTGGCTCCGGGGCCGAAGTGACCACGGCGAATTATCGCAGCGGCGGCGGGCAAATGAATTTGATCATCGTGGAGTACTATGCGCCGCAATCGGCCGCGGAGGGGGAGTCGCGGATCCGGGATCATTTCAACTCACTTCCTCAAACCGAGAAAGACCGGCTGATACTCAAACGCGTCGGCAATTACGTCGTCGCGATGACGAACGTTCAAGACATGCCCGCGGCGCAAAATATCGTCGGCCAGATCAAGTATCAAAAGGAGATTTACTGGGCGGGGCGAAAGTTCACCGACATCCCGCTCGAATTCCGCCCGCCAGATCCGCTCGCGGTCGAGGACATGACTAGAACAGTCAAGACTATGGTTCGCTCCTTCTACTGGACTGGCATCGCAATACTCAGCGCGCTCCTTTTAGGGGGCGCCGTCGGCTTCTCGCTCTTTCAGTGGAAGCGCTATCGCCGCCGTAAACTCGGATTGGACGACTTTTTCAGTGACGCGGGCGGGACTCTCAGGCTCAACCTGGATGATTATTTGTTGTCAGACAACACTCGAAGCGATCGGAGCGACGAGAGTGAAAAACTGACTCGGCGCAGTCAATAGTGTGACGGAGGCGTAGCTTATGAATAACAGAAGAGAGTTTCTGAAGGCTTCCGCAATGGGGGCGGCGGCGACGTTGCTGCCACAAAACGATCTCATCGGCTCGCCGGCGTCGGCTTCGGCGCAGGAGGGGCGGCTCAGAAAGGGCGTGCTTATCACCATGCTGCCGAAGCAGATGAGCTACCTCGATCGGTTCAAGCTCGCCGTAGACGTCGGCTTTGAAGGCGTCGAGGCGCAGACAGTCACTGACCCGAAAGAAGCCGATCAGATCAAGGAGGCATCCGAGAAGGCGAAGATCAGAATTCATTCGGTGATGAACATGGGGCATTGGGAGTGGCCGTTTTCAAGCCCCAATCCGGATGACGTGAAGAAGGGCGCCGAACGGATGGAGATTTCGTTGCGCAACGCGAAGCTCTGGGGCGCCGACACGGTCTTGCTCGTCCCGGCGGTGGTCAAACCCGACGTGACCATTCCGCAAGCGTGGGAGCGCTCGCAGCCACACATCAGAAAGCTCATCCCGCTGGCCGAGGAGTTGGGCGTGGTCATCGGCGTCGAACCGGTCTGGAACAAGTTCCTGCTGACCCCTTACGACACCGCCAAATACGTGGACGAATTCAAGAGCCGTTGGGTCAGGGCCTATTTCGACGTCGGCAACGTCGTGATGTACGGCTTCCCGCAGGAGTGGATTCGCTCGCTCGGCGAAAGGATCGTCAAATTCCACCTCAAGGATTTCAAGTACGAAACCCGCCAATGGGTCCCGCTGCGCGAAGGGAGCATCGATTGGAAGGAAGTCCGCAAGGCGATAGGTGAGATCGGATTCAGCGGGTATTTGACCGTGGAACTCCCGGGCGGCGACGAAGCTTACCTGCGCGAAGTCAGCCGACGCGTGGACATGATTTTTGCCGGGGAATAAGCAGACATGCAAGGATTCTGAGATGTCTTCATTTTCCATTTTCCATATTACATTCGTCATTTGTCATTGAGGCGCCCTTCCGGTTCTGGCAATGACAAATGACGAATGTAATATGGAAAATGGAAAATGAAAGTCGCCTGGTTATTTCAACAGTCGCTCAATCACTCGAATGAGTTCGCCATAGGCCTCGCCCTGGTCGGCGCCGAATCCCACGTGTTTATGCGCCAGATTGCCCTGCTGGTCGATGATTACGACCGTCGGCACGGCGTCCAGGCCGAACGACTTGTAGACCGTCTGATCGGGGTCACGCAGAACCGGAACTTTCAGATTGTGCTTCTGCGCGAATGTTTGCAGATCGGAGTCCGAGGCGTAATTACGCGCGCCGGGCTTCGAGCTATTGATGCTCACCCAGTAAACCTGCACCCCGCGGGACGAATAACGATCGGCGAGCTTTTGCAGCGCGGGCAACTCTTTCGACGCCAGCGGAACCCAATTCCCGCCGAACGACATCACCACGACCCTGCCTTTCTGATCCGCCAGCTTGACCTCACGCCCGTCTAGCGAACGAAACGAGGCAGATTGGCTTTGCGCCAAAGTCGCGCCCGGAGCCGGACTCAGCGTCAAAAGGGTCAAAATTAAACCCACTCTCAATCGACGAAACATTAGATATCCTCCTTCTTCAGTTATCACGACGACCTGAACAGTACCGAGAGTGTTAGCGAGCGGGTTATCAGTTGATCCGCTCGCCACCGCTCGCGGCGCTGTCCAATGCCGCGGTTCAGATGCTAAATCCCCTTCAACGGTTCGATCGGCGTAAGAATATGCCTTTCAATAGCTTCGGCCACGCCGTCTTCCTCATTTGAAGAGGTCAATTCGAACCCCATCCGCTTCAATTCGTCTTCGGCGTTCGCCATCACCACGCCGAGGCCCGCGTAGCGAAGCATCGTCAGGTCGTTGTGATTGTCGCCGACGGCCATAACTTCTTCGCGCGCGACGCCGTGTTTTTTCGCTATCGTCGCCAGGCTCGCCCCCTTCGACGCCGTGACGCTCAACGCGTCGAGAATCGTCAGGTCGGCCGAACGATAGCGGGTTTTGAAAAGCTGGATCTGTTCGCCCATCGCGGCTTTCAATCTAAGGGCGAAATCGTCCATTGGATCGCACCGGCCCGAAAACATGATCTGGATCGGCGGGTGATCGACATACTCGAGCAAGTCGGAGACGACGCTGACCGAATCGCGGTATTTGTCCAGATAGCGATGCAGCGATTTGTTCTCATCGGAAACGCCTTCAATGACCATCTTCCCCAGGCCGTGAGGGTCGTCGCAGCAGATCATGTCTGCGTCGCATTCGCGGCCAATTCCGATAATGGCGCGGGCGATTCCAATGTCGAGCGGATGATAATCGAGCGTTTCCAGCGTCTCCACGTTCTTGGTCAACGCTCCGTTGTGGGAAATCAGCGGCGCGCCCATGTCGAGCCGCTGCGCCAGTTCCCTGGCGGAATTAAAACGACGCCCGGTGACGAGGACAATCTGGACTCCGAATTGGCGCGCGCGGCTGATCGCCGCTGAGTTTCGGGCCGTGATTTCGCCGTTAGGTGTGAGCAGCGTTCCGTCGATGTCAAGCGCAAGCAATTTAATCGGCATAACAACGAACGGCAATCTAACACGCGCGTCGAGCGCTTTTCAAATTTTGCGCGGACGCATTTTTTTACCGCTTTCGTAGATCTGTCGTAAAAATGGCTTGACCCTGTGATAGTATTATCTCAACCCAATGGAAGCCCCCCTCCCCGAAAAACGAATCCCTTTCCCGACACAGGTCTCAATCCAAGCAGGAGAGTGAGTATATGTCGCAAGACGCAGGCGCCGGCCAGTCTAAGCGCTCGCAAAGTCCGGCCTATGTCTATGGCCCGATGATTTATCAGTTCCCGAATGAGCGCGAAGGTGAAAATGAGAAGGGAAAACCCAAGAGTAATCAGGCTGTCAATTTCCTAGTTCTTATTTTGATTGTAGTGTTGGTGATGGGAGGCGTGATTATTTATCTTAAGGAAAACGGAATAGACATTAGAAAATTGAGTTTCAGGCGCCCCTTCGGGGAGGGACAGATTTTAAGTGGCGCGAATGAAGATCTGCAGAGATCCCCGATCCTAACTCAGGCCAGGGTCGCCGCTGACAGACTCTATATGAGAGAAGGGCCCGGAATGGAGTTCGTGGCCACTTATCTGTTGCCTGAAAATTGGGGCGTTTCGCTTGTAGGCGATTTCCAGACGGATAACAGGGGCGAGGTCTGGGCGAGAGTTCTTGTGCAGACCGCCGAGGGCTTACAGGAGGGTTGGGTGAGTCGACGATTCCTGGAGTAAAAAGTAAGAGCTAACGCTCTAAACGACCCGGGCAAGACATTGGCCGAGGCTATAATGAAGTCAATCTCCATGAGGCGTCACGGATAGTTTCTCCTGTGCGCGCTTCTTCCTCAAAGCGGCTATAACCAACGCAATATACCCAATCAACAACGGAAGAAACGCAAGGAACGAAAGTGAGCTCAACAGGAATAATACAGCATACGCGCCATCGTTGGCGGTAGGGTTGCGGCCGATTCCGGCCATCACTTCAAAAAACGCTCTCTCCAGATTCAGCACGGCGAGCGTCACTACAATCACCGTGAGTGGGAGAAGACCAGCTACGCCGATTGCGCTCGATTCGAGGCCAGCGTACCGCCTCGGATAAAAGACGAGCAGCGCCACACGCCACGTCGCGACAACCGCCAAGAACAAAATATTGATATTGGTCACCGCTCTCAATGTAAACCACCGCTCAACAGGAACGGCGCAGAGGATCGCCGGTGGCGCCACGAGCGACACAAAAGTCACCGCGTTACGATAAGACCAGTTCTGCGGCCTCAACGGCCAGATAAGCAGCCAGAGGAACGTGTCCCATCAGCAGAATGGCGTCGGCACTAGTAAAACCAGCGCCGACGCCATTCTGCTGATGGGACACCAATAGTCCACCCGTCAGTTTGGCAGTAAACGGAGACTATAGACTCCCTGTGAGTACCGAAAATGCCATCCGAGAGCTTCAGGCCGGAATTTCACCAGATCGATGAGTTCAATTTCGACTCCGCCTTCGTCAATTCGGACAATACTCTCGCAGCCGCGTTCGCGGGCTAAGACACAATCTACGCGCTTCATGTAAAATTTGGCTAAAAATAAGCATCACCGTCGCGCTACCGCCACATTCATCGCGTGTTACCCACACCCACATGATGTGACAACAGTCACATCGCGCTTGTGACTATCCTCGTAATCGCCCAGCGGGGATTTCGATAAAGTACGCGCGTGATGACGGAGAGCGAATGGAACAAGAGAGATGAAGAATATAAGGGGAACCCGCCAGGTGGCCTCGGCCGCCGCTGCGAGAATCCCTTTTCAGTTCGAGTGGCTCAGTTGTTTGAATGATAATTTTGACCTCAGCTTGAGGAGAACAAAAGAGGACGACCATGAACATCAAAGCTTTTAAAAGGATCAGTCTTTCAATCGCTCTGGCCTCAGCCATCCTAGGGGCAGCCGGGGGGGCAGCCGGCGGCTCAAGCGTTTTTGCGCAGGGCAGGCAATTGCGCGAACGCAACAGCGACATTCGTATGGAAAGCCGCCGGCGGCAACTCGAAGACCGAGGCTACTATGACGGGCGGATCGCTGGCCAGCGGGACGCCAAGGCGCGTCTCAGATACTATCCTGCCGGCTCGATTCGCTACCAACTCGGCGGCGTTGACTATCGCAGGGGGTTCCACCAAGGGTACGATGAGGCGTATCGACAATACTCCGGTAGCTACGTGTATCGCTTCAACGACTCGAATGGCGTTCGTGAAGTCAATCAAAACTACCTGGGGCGCCCAGATGGTTACTATGACCGGTCGGGTAGATTCCACAGGTACTAAAACAGGATACATGCTCCCCGGAGAAGGCCCGTCTGGCAACGGACGGGCTTTCTTAATTGTGAGCTTTCGGTGCGCTGTCACCCATTGTCGTACCAGCACACGAAACCCACCCTGAAACTCACAAGTCTCGATCTCGTGCGCCGCATGTTAGCTGCAGCGGCCTGTTAGGCCCTACTTCTTGGGCAGCAACTCGAACCGGACAGCGCCAGAGTCGATCGGGACAGCCATTTTCAAATCGACCGTGTAGAACTTGACGTTCACCTGGTAGCCCCCCGGCTTGAACTGTTCAGCCTCCTCAGTCCGGAAGTAGTCCGACAGTTTGATGGTGGTCCGGTACGGCTTCCCTTTGGCTATGGAGATCTGCCTTGCCACGCTGTGCTCTTGGTGCATCCAGTTCTCGGGGCGGACCTTCGCAAGGTTGGGCTGAATCGGCCCCCATGGGCCAAGAAGGTAGATCCCAAAGACTTGGGGGAATGCGCCGAGTTGGAACTCGTAGTTTTGCTCATCGTCGGTGGAAATGGTGACTTGCAGGACGATTTCTTCACCTACCGCGATCGGCTTGGCCTGCCCGATAACCTCCAGTTTGAGTCGAGGTTCGAGCACTGTGCCTCGGGAGGTGGCCACTCCGGACATTGCGACGAAACCAAAAGCGATAATCAGAACTAAGCCTTTCATATTGTTACTCGGGTTCCGGGAGAAATTTTGATTTTTGTTACGGTAGCGGAGTCAAAAGTGAGCTTTCGGCGAGCGGGTCTTGACAGGCTGATGATAAAAATCAAGACCGAGCGCCGAAAGCTTACAGAGGAACAACGAAAGAGCGAAAACATAGATTACTGAGCCGACGCCAAGGCGTTGAAGCAGATGCGCGCCGGGATCATCCCAATACCACCCCATCCCCACCAGCCAGGCGCAAACCAACCCGAACACGAGATGCATGCCGCCAAGCTCCAGGAACTCCTTTTGTGTGAGGCGAAACGTCAGCAGCCTGGCGGCCGTGCGAAAGATGTTCGAGTTTGTGGGCGGCGAGTCCTGCATTCAGTTCGTCGCAGCCTTGGTGACAATCTCGGCCTCTTCAATCGCTTCGGCCAACGCGCGCAGTTCGCGTTTTTCCTTCAACTGAGGTTCGAGTGAGCGCAGTTGCGGGATGTGCTGGTTGGCGGCCTCCTTGAATTTGTTGAGGGCTTTCGGCAGCAACTTGTCTTTTCCGCCTCGGTTGTTCCAGTCGTCCAGTTTCTCCTCAGCCTCTTCGAGGATGTGTTTGTAATCCTGCAGCAGCTCCAGCTTGGTTCCCTGCGGCAGCGGTCCCCACGTCTCTTCTTCTTTCTTCTTCTGTGTGGCGTTCGGATTGGCGAGCACCAGCAGGCGGCGCTCGGCGGCTTTGATGAAAATCTCGATGCGCTTGTCGATCTCCTGAAAATCCCGTATCAGATCGGCTTCCTGATCGGTCAGGTGATCGCGCTTCTCTGTCTGCGCCTGAGCGGCGGTGAAGAGTACGCACGATGAGACGAGAGCCAAACACAGCCCTGGGAAGATCGAACGCTGAAATCTCGACATAGTTTGAAACCTCGCAAGGATGGGGAAACGTTATTTTTTGCGGACGCCCTTGCCTTCTTTGATCTGGCGCCTGAGCGAGGGCAATCGCAAATTCACTTTGTCTATTTCCAGTTGATTGTCGGCGGAGGCGAGGGCCATGAATTGCTCGTAAGCCTTCAGCGCCTGCTCGTAATCGCCGAGCTTGTCGAAACAGATGCCGAGAAAGTATAGCGTGATCGCGGTCCGTTTTCGATCTCCGCGCTTACGCTGATAATCGAATATACGGATGTACTCACTCGCGGCGTTCTGAAAATCGTCGAGCTTGAACAGGGCCGTGGCCAGGTTCGTGCGCGCGAAATAGGCGACGTCTTCTTTCGGGTTCTGCGCGAGCGCCTGGCGCGATATGCCGGCGGCCTCTTGAAATCGCCCAAGCTTTACGAGAGAGGCGGCCACGCCGATCTGATGCGCGGTCTGCGACGGTTCAATCTTCGCCGCGGCCTGGTATTGCTCCAAGGCCTTCTCCGGCTGGGCCGACAAATAAAGCTCGGCCAGTTGCGCGCGCAAATCGGCGCGGTTCGGCTCGGCCTTGATCAATGATTCCAATTGCGCGACGGCTTCAGCGCCCTTGCCCGATTCGATCATAACGGCGGCCAAGTCCGTTCGCGCCTCGTTGTTCGAGGGCTCGTCCTGCAGAATCCGCCGGTAGAGCGGGACGGCTTCATCGTATCGCTTCGCGGCGGCGAGAGCGCCGGCCAGTCGGAGACGGCTAGGAACGTTCGGCTCGATCTCTGCGGAGGCGCGCAGGTCATCGATCGCCGCTTTCAGATCTTTGCGCGCCATGTAGACTTCGGCCCGGCGACGGAGCGCGATTGCGTTCTTCGGTTCGCGTTTGAGAGCCTCGTTGAGACTGGCCAAAGCTTCTTCATAACTCCCGCCGAGCGCTTGCGCCTCACCGAGCAGCGCGTAGACGGTCGCGCGGTCATCGCCCGCTTCAATCGCGGCCTTCACTTCGGCGATGGCCTCGGCGTACTTTCCGCCGCCCAACAGGATTTCGGCCAGTCCTGTGTGGGCGCGCGTGGCTTGCGGGTTCAGTTCGAGCGCGCTGCGGAATGATTTTTCGGCCTCGACAGGATCGTTTTCGGCGAGAGCGATCTCGCCGAGCAGGGTTTGCGCGCGGGACGACGGCGCCCGCGCTTCGGGCGCATCGCCGAACTCGGACAATTGTTTGAGCGCCCCCAGCATCGAGGCTTTCGCCTCGGCCAGTCGGTTCAGCGAGAAGTAAGCGGCGGCGCGTTGAAACTCCGCCTGCCACAACGACGGATCGCGTTCAAGCGCTTCGCCATAAAGTCCTACGGCCTTCTCCAACTCGCCTTTCTGATGCGCGCTCTGTCCCGCTTCAAACAACTCGGCGGCCCGTTCGCGTGTGTCTTTGGCGTCGCCCTGGGCGGTTTTTGCGGGCGGTTTGCCGCGTTTCTGTTGCTGCGCGGTCGTGGGCGCCGCCGCCAGACAAATGGCGATTAAGATCAAACCTGCTGTTCGCGCTGATGACATTTCCAATTCACTCCGGAGTTTATGAACGCGCCGATCATAGCACGACGCTCATTTAATCTCACATTGAATGAAGACAGACAGGGTTTACAAGATTTCTCAGGTCTTTGTGAATTGGGGTGGATCCTGAAAAATCCCGCAAACCCTGTCTGTTTTCTGGGGGAGAATTCAATTAGTTACTGGCGGTCTTGAAGTTGAAGTCGCCGGAGACAGCCAGATTACCAGCCGAGTCTCTTGACCTAACTATGTTCCACGCCTGCGTTGACATCATCCGCCATACGTAAGACATGGCGGTTTGCGCCGCGGTCGCATTAGGGAAATTCAGATGTGAGACGAACGGGTGAAATTTGTGGTTGGTGAGATAGGAGCTTTCAATCAATCTATCGCTTTTGATCCGTTCACATCTGAGCAATCAGTATGCCGCTGGGATTGGCTATAGATCGTTGCATTGATAGACTCCTCTTTGATCAATATACGAAGCCGCAAAACCTGCGAAAATCGCCTATTTTTCGACCGCATAGAAGGAACCCATCAACGCGACGATCTGTGGAGATGTCAGACATTGTGCGTTGCGCCGTCTCTTTGATGTGCAATTTCTACCATCTGGCGCCAACAAGTTGCTTAATAACAGGACACTTCAGCGGCGGCGCCCCTGCAGTAGCCCCTGCAGTAGCCCCTGCAGTAGCCCCTGCAGTAGCCTCTGCAGTAGATTGATGCGCGCGACATCTGGATGAATTCCTCTTGCCAGTCACAATCGCCTTCAAGGCGAGGCCTATTCGACGGCGGCGCTTAATGTGTGAGAAGGCGCCCGTACTTAGCCCATTCTGTCCGGCTTTATTCTTCACGTCCAGAAGTTGCGATCCAGAGTGCGATATTGCACCGCCTCGGAGACGTGCGGCTCGGCGATCTGCTCTTTTCCCGCCAGGTCGGCGATCGTCCGGCTGACTTTGAGAATCCGGTCGTATGCGCGCGCCGACAGCCCCCACTTGGTGATCGCGCGTTCGAGCAGCGACTGAGTCCCCGCGCCGAGCTGGCAATGCTTTCTTATCAATCGCGGCGTCATCTGCGCGTTGCAATAAACAGGCTCGCCGGCGAAACGCTCATGTTGAAGCCTGCGGGCGCGACCGACCCTTTCGCGGATTTCGGCAGAGCCTTCGGCCGCCTCCTGGGCCGACAACTCGCTGACTCTCACGGCTGGCACGTCGATGTGGATGTCGATACGGTCGAGCAGCGGGCCGGAGATTTTTGAGATGTAGCGTTGAATCTGTGGCGGACTGCATTTGCAGTGGCGCGTCGGGTCGTTGAAATATCCGCAGGGGCAGGGGTTCATCGCCGCGACGAGCATGAAGCTCGCCGGGAAGGTCAACGACATCGCGGCGCGGCTGATCGTGACCTTCTGATCTTCGAGCGGCTGGCGCAGCACCTCGAGCACGTTTCGCTCGAATTCTGGAAGCTCGTCAAGGAAGAGCACGCCGTGATGCGCCAGGCTGACCTCGCCCGGTCTCGGGATCGCGCCGCCCCCGATCAAGCCCGCGTCGCTGATCGTGTGGTGTGGCGAACGGAACGGGCGGACGGTGAGCAGCCCGCGCGCGTCGGTGAAGCCAGCCACACTGTGAATCTTGGTCGTCTCCAGCGCCTCCTCGAAGGTGATAGGCGGAAGTATCGACGGTATGCGTTTGGCGAGCATCGTCTTGCCCGAACCTGGCGGGCCGATCATGAGGATGTTGTGCCCGCCGGCCGTGGCGATCTCGATGGCCCGTTTGGCGCTCATCTGCCCGCGCACCTCGCGGAAATCGATAGGATATTGATTGGCGGCGTTGAAGGTCTCTTCCAGATCGATTCGCATCGCCGCGGGCGGCGGATCGGAATTGAGAAGCGTGACGACCTCGCGCAGGTCTTTCATAGGGTAAACGTCCAACCCGCTGACTACCGCGGCCTCTCGCGCGTTCTCAGTAGGCAGCAGCAGGCGTTTCAACCCCCGGCGCTTCGCGGCCACGGCTATGGGAAGCGCCCCGCGCACAGGTCTCACGCGCCCGTCCAGAGCCAGTTCGCCGATAAACAAGACGTCGTCCAGTTCTTCGCGCTGCAAATCTCCGTTCGCGCCCAGAATGCCCACGGCGATCGGCAGGTCGAAGGCCGAGCCTTCTTTCTTCACGTCGGCTGGCGCCAGATTGATGGTCGTCTTGTGGACGGGGAAGAAGAAGCCGCAGTTGGTGATCGCCGCCCGGATTCGCTCGCGGCTTTCCCGCACGGCCATATCGGGCAGCCCCACGACTGTCACATAGGTCTCGCCCTGCAAATCTGGGGGACGCGGAGTCAGATTAACTTCGACCTCGACCAACTCGGCGTCAATGCCGTATACGGCCGCGCTGAGAGTTTTAAACAGCACACCACACCTCCAAGTGTCGCGAATTGAGAATAACCACGCTATCGAGTATTCAAGCGCTGAGCGGCGGAAAGAATCGCACAACTGAAAATCCTCCACAAGCCAAAGTAGACGAAGAGTGGCGGGGAATTTATACTCGGCGGCAGTTACATTTTTATTTTCGAGAGGATTTATGTTTGCAGTGATTATGGCCGGAGGTTCCGGCACTAGATTCTGGCCCGCGAGCCGCGAGCGTTTGCCGAAACAGTTTCTGGCGATCACCGGCGAGCGCACTATGCTCGAAGAGACGCTTGCGCGCGCAGAACGTTTTGCGCCCCCCGATCGGATCTCCGTCGTGGTCGGGCGCGTCCACGCCGATCTGACAGAGCGGGCATTGTCAGGCAAGCCGGTCGAAATTCTTGTCGAGCCGCGCGGCAGAAACACCGCCGCCTGCGTCGGACTTGCCGCGTTGCATGCCAAACGTGTGGCCGAAGATGAGCCAATAGTCGTGTTGCCGGCCGACCATTTCATCGCCGACGTCGAAGGCTTCACTCGGACGATCCGCGCCGCCGCCGAAGTCGCGCGCGACGGCGCGATTGTTACCTTGGGCATCGCGCCGAACAGGCCCGAAACCGGCTACGGTTATATTCACATCGGCGCTGAGGGCGGAGAAGCTTCGGAACAATCCTATTTCAGAGTCCGCCGCTTCGTCGAAAAGCCCGATTACCAGACCGCGCTCGGATATTTGTCGAGCGGCGACTACCTGTGGAACGGCGGCATCTTCATTTTCACCGCGCGAACCGTGCTGCAAGAGATCGAAGCCTGCATGCCCTCGCTATACGAAGGACTGACGGAGATCGAACGCGCTATTGACACGCCCGATTACGACGCGGCGGTCGAGCGTGTCTACGACAGGATCGAATCCGTCTCGATTGATTACGGCGTGATGGAGAAGACCTCGAAGCCGATCTACGTCTTCAAGGCCGAATTCGGATGGAGCGACGTGGGAAGCTGGCAGGCGTTGTACGAGGTTCGCCGCGCCGAGTGCGACGAGCAAGGCAACCTGTCGCTCGGCGATTCGACGATCATTGACGCGAAACGCAACCTGGTCTTCTCGACCACCGACCGCAAGGTCGCGCTGCTTGGCGTTGAAGACTTGGTGGTCGTCGACACGCCGGACGCGGTGATGGTGGCGAGGCTGGATCGTTCGCAGGACGTGAAGCGGTTTGCTGATCAGTGCCGCGAGCGGTAGCGAGCCCGGTTCTATTGATCGAGTAGATGAGGCGCGCCCGCTACCGCTCGCGGTACTGATTCGGCGCGAGCGCCGGGAGGCTGGCTTTGTCGGGGTATTTTGCGGTCACGTTGGCGTAAAAATTCCGAATGACCTCCATGTCGGCTTCGATGTCTCCCGTGGGATAGAGCGTCGGCCCCACGCCCGTGGCCTTTCGTTTGTAATCGATGAAAGCCATCGCTATCGGAATCTCTGCGCCCAGCGCGATGTAATAAAAACCTGTCTTCCAGTGGCTGACTTTGCTGCGCGTGCCTTCCGGCGGAATGGTCAGAATCAGCTTTTCGCTATTGCGGAACATCTCCACCGATTGCGCTACCATATTCTGAGACGCGGACCGATAGACGGGTATGCCGCCCATCCATCTGAACAAAAAGCCGAGTGGGCGCCGGAACAGCGAATGTTTTCCCAGCCAGCAGGCTTTGGCTCGTAAGGCGAAGGCCAGGCTCAACAGGACCGGCAGATCCCAGTTGGAGGTGTGAGGCGCCGCGATCACAACCAACTTATCGACGTCGGGCAATCTACCCTCCAATCGCCACCCGAAAATCTTCAGGAAGGAGAAGGCCAGGCCGCGCATCAGAGGGCTTATTACAGGTGTATCGAAGAGCGTATAGCGCATTGATCAAATGTATCGAAATGGAGATAGAGCTCGATGAGCAATTTACTCAGGGGCTTTCACCGTCTACAGTAAAATCAGAAACAGACAAGCCGTCTCGAGCTATGGTTTTCTTATCGAACATTCTAGCAAAAGGAATAACCCCGAATCGAACGAGCCTTTCTCGTAGATTTTCAGCGTATCGATGCGCGAAGGTTTCCTTTTCAAGAGAACTCTTTCGGTCGAAGGCGACCGGATCGCGGTCCTTATCTACGCTGTGACCGATCTCATGAAGCAATGTGTGATATAGCTGTTTGGTCCGGATAGATTCCAGGCTCATAATTACTTTATGGTAATGCTTGGTCGTTATGATTTCGTGCCCGTCTCGTCTCAACCTTTCCAACTCTTGCTGCCCATCGGGCGTAAGCGATTTCGACCAGCGTATGGGCTTGGAAGGGTTGAGAGCTTCGAGGAAGATAGCGCGGCCTTGATATCCGCCGATCTCAGCAAAATAGGCTAGCCGTCCCCAGACCGGTTCGATCATCTCCTCCTTCCTCTTTGGCTGTCGCAGCGCCATGAAGTCAATCTTTTCGAAATCAGAGGACGGCACGTGTTGTAAAACGCGGGCGATGTCATCCACTGTGCAGGCATGGCAACTGTCAGCCCGCGTGGTCTCGACTATGAAAGGTAATGACCGGCTGTGAACTGTGCGTAGAGCGACTTTGTACTCAGGCAAATTTTCATAGTAGAGTTTTAGCCCGCACCAGGGAATGCTCAGTCGGTTATCCTGGCCAAGGCCTTGTTTGGCTGTGCCTATATTCCGATTGCGCCGGGTAGCGTCCCAACCATGTTTCATACACGCCTCACGTCAGGTTTACCGGATCAATCAACCGGTCGCTTGCTTACGCGCGCGGTACTTTGCCCTACATCAGGTTCACCGGATCGACTTCAACCGTAATCATCTTCAAATCCTGCCCGATCTCTTTTAACTCCGCCATCGCGGCGTCGAGAGCCTCGCGCGCCTGGCGACGATACCGCGTCTTGATCAGCACCTGCATTCGGTGTTCGCCCTTCAATCGAGCCAGCGGGGCGGGGGCGGGGCCTAAGACCTTCAAGACCTTCTCGGAGTCGGCCTCTTTGAGCAGTCGCGCCAGTTCGGAAGCTGCGAAAGCCGCTTTGGCGAAGTCGCGGTGTTTGACCAGGGCGTTGATCAGCGCGACGAATGGAGGGTAATGCATGTTGCGGCGGAAGTTGATCTCGTGGTCGTAGAATTTTTCGTAGTTCTGCTCGCGCGCGTATTCGAGCGCGTAATTTTCGGTGTGGTAGCTCTGGATGATGACGCGCCCCGGTTTTTCGCCCCGGCCCGCGCGGCCCGCGACCTGGGTCAACAATTGGAAGGTCCTTTCGGAGGCGCGGAAATCGGGCAGGCCGAGCCCGGCGTCTACAGAGATCACGCAGACCAGCGTCACGTTGTGG